>Ga0181598_1000233_pt1 | contig 52442 bp, 49 predicted proteins | sample 041ome_4_FD_153295 | JGI IMG/M metagenome (GOLD analysis project Ga0181598, IMG submission 153295) | Coastal salt marsh microbial communities from the Groves Creek Marsh, Skidaway Island, Georgia - 041404US metaG (spades assembly) | ecosystem: Environmental > Aquatic > Marine > Intertidal zone >... | reverse complement strand
CAATTAATTTTTTTAGATAAAAAATTACAAAGTTTTTTTGAAATTTTATATCCCAACCCAACTCTTGCTAATCTATGGTGGTGTGTCACAAGGTTAAGATTCATAAAAAAAGATTATCATTTCCAATGGGAAATAAAAACTTAATTTAAAATCAAAAATTAATTATTTGTATTGATTTTTATGACTTAATTAGTGAGGATTGAAGCTCTTTATTGGTGATGTAGCCCCTAATATTACCTTGTTTATCAATAACTTCGCAGTTTGAGTTTTTACAAACAATTTTAGGTAAAAATTCTTCAATAAATTGATCCTCTTGCACTTTAATAAGATCAGTTTTATCAACATCGTCTGATTGGTTTGCTGGACGCATTATAATTTTTGCTTTGATCACTTTAGCTCTATTAACGTCTTTTACAAATGCCTCAACATAAGCATCGGCTGGATTCATAACGATATCTACAGGAGATCCCACTTGAACTAATTTACCAGCATTTAAAATTCCAATATGGTCTCCAAGTCTTAAAGACTCATCAAGGTCATGAGTAATAAATACAATTGTTTTTTTAAGTTGGGACTGAAGATCAATCAATTGTTTTTGCATATCACTTCTAATTAATGGGTCTAAGGCACTAAATGCTTCATCCATTAACATGATATCACTATTTGTAGCCAAAGCTCTAGCAAGACCTACACGCTGTTGCATACCTCCAGATAATTGATTTGGAAACTGGTGTTCAAATCCATTTAATCCAACAGCCTCAATTTTTTCCATTGCTGTTTTATTTTTTTCCTCATCAGGTTTGCCTTGCATTTCAAGACCATATCCTACATTTTCTAAAACTGTTTTATGAGGAAATAAACCAAATCTTTGAAAGACCATACTCATTTTATATCTTCTAAAGTCTATCAGTTGCTCAGGATTTAAATTCATTACACTTTGTCCATCAACCAAAACCTCACCATCTGTTGGATCAATTAATCGATTGAGATGTCTAATTAAAGTAGATTTACCTGATCCAGATAAGCCCATACAAACAAAAGTTTCTCCTTCTTCAATTTTAAGTGAAACATTATCTAGTCCTACCGTATGTCCTGTTTTTTCAAGAACTTCCTCTTTAGTAGCTCCACCTTTAACCATTGGTAGAATCTTATCTGGTTTTCTTCCAAAAATTTTATAGATATTTTTAATTTCAATCTTAGCCATGATCTTTACTTCTTTTTATTTTGTGGAGTAGATCTTTCTTGAAGAGTTTCACCATAAGATTGAGTAATTCTATCTAAAACAATTGCAAGCAATACTATGGCAATACCAGCTTCTGCAGCTTTTCCAACATTCAACTGTTGTAACCCTAGCAAGACTTCATCACCTAATCCTCTGGTTCCTATCATTGATGCAATTACCACCATTGACAAAGCCATCATGGTGCATTGGTTTATCCCTTGCATAATATTCGGTAAGGCTAAAGGTAATTGAACACCAAAAAGTTTTTGTTTTCTACTTGCACCAAATGCATCTGCTGCTTCGATTACTTCTTTGTCAACTAACCTAATACCTAAGTCGGTTAATCTCACTAAAGGAGGCACTGCATAAATAAAAGTAGCTATGATTGCTGGAACAGCTCCTAAGCCAAATAACATAATTCCAGGAATTAGATAAACGAAAGCTGGAATTGTTTGCATCAAGTCTAAAACAGGAAGCAATTTATCTCTTATTCTAGTGCTTCTTGCCATCAATATTCCAATTGGAATACCAACTATCGTACATAGAAAAATACTAATTAACATTATTGCAGTCGTTTCGATGGCTTTTTGCCAGAAAATTGGATGTAAAAATCCAATAAAAAAAGTGCAAAAACCTACAAATACTGTAGTTCCAATTTTTCTACCACTTGCAAAATAAGCTATAACTACAACTCCCAAAATGACTAAAGGCCAAGGAGCTAAAATTAAGAAATTCTTTAATGCAACTAGCATTGCCAATAAAAAATTATTTATAGCTTCAAATATCCATCCATAAGTTTCGTTTAATTTTTTAAATGCATCATTAATCCATGCCATCAATGGTAAATCCAACCATTTAGGCCATGATTGTAACCAATCAAATTTTAATAATTCCCCAACATTGTCTGGTTTTCTTTTTGAGGATACGTAGCTAATAAAAAGTAGCCAGCCAAAAAAGACTAGCATCACAAAGTTAAATATATTTTTTTTACTTTTAAAGAATTCTTTCATTAAGTTTTTTATTTAGAATGAAAGAGCCCCTAAGGGCTCTTTCAGAATTTAATTAAGTATTAAAGAGCTGCTTCAACTTTTTTAGCAACGTCTGCTGGTACCCAATCTTTCCACATTGTTTCAGTTTTTAAAAACTCTTTAGCAGTTAATAACATATCTCCATCTGACTCATCTTCGTAGAAGGCTAACATTTTATTAACTGTTGCTGTAGGGATTGTGTATTTTTTCAAAAACTCAGTTTCTGCAGGATGCGCCTTAGCCCATTCTGTTAAAACTGATTTAGTTAAAGCCATATCTTGGTATTCAGAAGCACAAGATTTTTTATATGCATCTTTACCATTTGCTTTAATTGCTTCAACTACTTCTGACATTGCTGCCCAACATTTTGCTTCATAAGCTGGTTCTTTTAACCTTACTAGATCAACTTTTCCCATTAAACCTGTTGGGGCCCAGTAATAAGTAAAGATTGGTTGCTTTTTAGCAAACGCACCTGCTATTGCAGCATCCAATGCTCCACCAGAACCTGGATCAAAGTTTGTGTAGTATTTATCTAAACCGTACTCTACTTGTTTAACGTAGTTTACAGTGTAGCAAGTCCAACCTGAAATACAGCTTGTCATTCTACCTTTAGAAGGATCTTCTGGATCTTTAAACAGCGCAGCTATTTTTGGATCTTTCATATCTTCTACAGATTTTAAATTGTATTTCTCAGCAGTAGCTTTATCCACATAGAAAGCTTGTTGTGAGTCAGGTGTGTTAACACCAATATTCATAATTGTTCCAGCTTTTTCATGTGGCTCATAGTTAGCAATAATATTGTCATACCAAACTTCAGTAATTACATCTAATTGCTTATCATAATGAGCAGCCATGATAGGAGTAGTACTTCCTTTAGTAACTGATACTTGACATCCATATCCATTTTCTAAAATAAAACTTGAAATGGCCGTATGAATGTTAGCACTTGACCAGTCGAAATCTCCAAGTCTAGCTTTACATGCTGCATTAGCACTAGTTCCGACTAATGATAAAGTAGATATAAAGAAGGCAGAGAGAACTAATTTTCGTAAAAACTTCATGATAATTATCTCCTTAAAGTTAAGTTTAATAATTTATAGTAACACTTTATATAAACTAAACTCAAGCGACATAATTAAGTACAACTATAAATTGAATTGAATTATGCCCAAAAGTAAATAATCATTTAACTGTGCAGAATATTTCAAAAATTCAAAAAGATAAAAAAAATTTGATCGTTCAATGGAGTGATGGAGAAGAGAGTTTATTTAATTATTTCTGGCTAAGAGACAACTGTCCAACAGCTCACGATAAAGATTCGAACCACAGAATGTTTAACATTCTTGAGGTATCAGAAAATTTAGAAGCCGAAGATTTCAAATTAACTGAGGATGGTAAACTCGAAGTTAAATGGAATGAAGGCAACCATATTAGTTATTACGATCCTAAATGGTTACGAGAAAATTGTTATACATTAAAAAATAAACAAAAATATATTTCTCCTTATCAATTGTGGGATAGTTCTTTAGAACAAAATTTAGAAAGTGTCTTTATTGAGTATGATAAAATTTTAAATTCTGATGAGGGATTAATTGAGTGGTTAGAATTATTACATCATAAAGGAATAGCTATCGTTAAAAATGCGCCAATCGAAAAAAATTCTGGTTTTAATGTTTTGAATAGAATTAGTCACACAAGAGAAACTTTTTTTAAAACTCCTTTTGAAGTTATCAATATTCCAAAACCCAATAATTCAGCTTATACATCTCACGCACTACGAAATCACATGGATCTTCCGTGGTTTGAAACGCCACCAGGTTTTCAATTCTTGCATTGCTTAATAAATTCTGCAGATGGAGGAGATTCTTCAGCAGTAGATGGTTTCGCTGTAGCAGATTATTTAAAAAATAATGAAAAAGAAATTTTTGACATACTAGTTAATGTCCCTCTAAAATTTAGAGATAAAGATTACACTCAACAATCGATTAGAGGTTTTCATGCACCAGCAATCTCTTTAACTAAAGATGGAGATTTTAACGATATCAGATTTAGTGTGGCTACTATGGATGCTTTAGATTGTCATCCTGATATAATGGACAAAGTGTATAGAGCCCATCATAGATTTGGAAATTTATTACACGATAAAAAATTCCAAATTGATTTTAGAATGCAACCAGGAGATATTTTCTCATTTAATAATAGAAGGTTGCTGCATGGTCGAACTGCATTTAATCCAAATTCTGGACATCGACATTTACAAGGTTATTACATTGATCGAGATGAAGTTTTAGGGCGATTAAATTATTTGAAACAATAACTTTATAAATTTTCAAAAATTAAATTATTATTTTGATATTTTGAAAACTCTTTTTTAGATTTGATTGTATAAAAATATTTTTCTTTCTTTATTGTATTAATTTTTTGATTTTCTAAAAAGGTTTTATCTAAAATCAAACAATCAATAGCTTTGTTTTTTGCCTGTTTTACAATATTTTTTACACTGGTATTCGTTCCAAATGATAAACCTACTTTGGTGTTTTTTTTAATTTTTAAAATATCTAAAATATTTTTATGCTTAAAAGAAATAAACACACATTTTGAATAATTTTTTGTTTCATTTAAAAGCTTCTTTAATAAAGCCTTTGAAAATAAAGGTTTAATTTCAATAAATAGAAAAAATTTATTTTTTGATAATTTTAATAAATCTTTAAGTAATGGAATTTCAGCTTTTTTATTTTTGCTTATCTCTTTTAACTTTTGATAATTTAGATTTTTAACACTTTTAGAGATATTAAATGTTCTTTTTAAAGTAAAATCATGAAAACACACAAACTCCCGGTCTTTAGTCGCGTGAATATCTGTTTCTATGCCAAAGCCTCTGTTAAATGATTTCTGAAAAGAAATTAATAAATTTTCTTTTAATTTTTTATTTACTAATCCTCTATGAATTAAATGCATTCAAAAAACTATTTCCAGCCAGCAATCGTTTTAACCTCAAGATATTCATGAAGACCCCACACCCCACCTTCACGACCGTTACCAGATTGTTTATAACCTCCAAACGGGGTTCCAGCATCTGGTGCATTACCATTAATATAAACACATCCTGATCTTAGTTTTTTAGAAACTCGATGTGCTTTTTCTTTATCTTCTGTTTGTAAATAATTTCCTAAACCATATTCCGTAGCATTTACAATATCAACTGCCTCATCTTCATTTTCAAAAGGGATGATCGATAATACTGGACCAAATATTTCCTCTTTAGCAATTCTCATTTCATTTTTAACATCAATAAATATTGTTGGTTTAATAAAATAACCTTTATTTAATCCATTGGGTAATTCAGGACCACCAGCAGCAAGAGTTGCACCTTCATCTATACCACTTTGAATTAGATTAATAATTTTATCGTATTGAATTTTAGATACTACGGGACCAATATGATCTCCTTTTTTTAGAGCTGAATCTACTTTGATTTTATTTGCTTCATCAATTGCTTCTTTAACTGCTCTATCATAAATGGATTTTTCAACTAACATTCTGGTTGGAGCATCACATGATTGTCCTGAGTTACTCATTACATTTTTAATTCCATCTCTAACGGCATTAGGGTAGGAGTCTGCAAAAACTATATTTCCACCTTTACCTCCAAGTTCTAGACAAACTCTTTTAATGGTCTCTGCAGCATTTTTAGAAATCAATCTTCCAGCTCTTGTGGAACCAGTAAAAGAAATCATATCAATATCTGGATGAGCTGACATATGATTACCAACTCCAGATCCATCTCCATTCACTAAATTAAATACACCACCAGGAAAGCCTGCTTCATCTATCATTTCAGCGAATAACATTGCAGAGATAGGGGCAATTTCTGAAGGTTTTAAAACCATGGTACAGCCTGTAGCTAGAGCAGGAATTACTTTTAAAGCGATTTGATTTATTGGCCAATTCCAAGGAGTAATTAATCCACAAACACCAATTGGTTCGTGAACTATATGATTGTTAGATTGAGGATTAAATGCCTCTTCAAACTTAAATTCTTTTAGTCTTAAAATAAAATCTTCGAGGTGCGCTTGCCCAGAAGCAGTTTGTACTGATAATGACCAGTCAATGGGGCATCCCATTTCCATCGATATAGCTTCAGCCATTTCATTAAAGCGTTTTTTGTAAATAGTTAAAAGTTTTTCTAGAAGTTGAATGCGATCATCTTTTGAACTTTCTTTCCAAGTTACAAATGCTTTCTTTGCACTTTGTACCGCAAAATCTAAATCTTCTTTTGTGCCATTAGAAATTATTGCAAAAGGATCTTCATCAGACGGATTGATTACCTCAAGATCATTTGATTTAAATGGTTTTACCCACTTACCGTTAATATAAAAGTTTCTTTTATCTAACATGAGATATTAATAACACATTAATTAAATCTCATAACCTTTTTCTTCAGGTTCATTATCAGTGAGTTCTTCTGGAAAACCATCAGCTCTAAATTCAATATTATTTAAATCTTCCATTCTTTTTACAATCATGGATGACCATGCACGAGAACCATATTTTTTTTGACCATCTTTAAAAATTTTCACAACCAGTGGAGATATTTCTAATGGGGCATTTAATTTTTGAGCTAAGTTGTCAAATAAACTTGTGTCCTTAACCACTAAATCCATAGTAAAATTTATATTATAGGAACCATTTAGAATAACCTGACTTTCTGTTTCATGAACAAATGAATTACCAGAAGATACCGCTATGCCTTTATAAACTTTTGCAAGATCTAGATTAGATTTTTTTGCAACTGTCCATGCTTCACCCAAAGCAACTAAATGTGTTGAGGCTAAATAATTAGTAATCACTTTTAACACTGTGGCGCTAGCAAGTTCACCAGTATGCAAAATTTTTCTACCCATTACTGTTAATGCAGGTAGAATTTTTTCAAAAGCTTGTCTATCTCCACCTACAAAAATAGCAATATTACCAGTTGCTGCTCTATGGCAACCACCACTTACAGGACCATCTAGTGGAATTGCTTTTTTTTCAGAAACTTTTTTTCCAAGTCTTTTTATTTCAGACTCATCAGTGGTACTCATCTCTAACCAAATTTTATTTTGCGAAAGACCATTAATTATTCCATCTTCACCTTCCATAACCTCAGCGCAAATTTGAGGAGAAGGTAAGCAGGTAATAATCAAATCAACTTGTTCAGCTAATTCTTTAGGTGAATTGGCAATGTTTGCCCCTTTATTTGAAAATTCTTTAATTATATCTTGATTTAAATCCCTCACTGTTAAATCAAATTTATTTCTTAACAAACTAGATGCTAATTTGCCTCCTACATTTCCTAAACCAATAAAACCTATCTTCATTGTGTCTCCTTTAATATGAATTTTAATAATCCTGTTCTTAAATTTAATGAAAAGTATAATTAAAGTAGATATGATATATTTAATTAATAAAAATGCACTCAGTAAAAATAGAACCAAAACTAAATAATTCCAACATTCAAAAAGTTGGGTTGATTGCTTTAGCTACAGATTTTATGATTGAAAAAGATTTTTTAAGCATAACCAAAGGTTTGAATATTGATTTATTTGTTAACCGAATTCATTGTTACCACCCACTTACTACTGAAAACTTAATTAAGATGTCGGAAGATACCACTAATGTTGCTGAGGATATTTTACCTAACGAAAAATTAGATTGTGTTGTTTATGGATGTACATCAGGAACGATTGCAGCTGGATATCAATCAATTAAAGAAAAAATTAACAAAGCTAAACCAGAAGCGATGGTTACCACTCCAAGTACAGCCGCAATAAATGCCTTAAAAAAAAATAACATAACTAAATTATCTTTGTTCACTCCATATAGTAAGAGTTTAAATGAGGATGTTGCTAAATATTTTATTAAAGAGGGCTTTACAATTACTTCGAATGCATACTTTGATATTGATACAGATACGGACATTGCGAAAGTAGATCCTGAATATCTTTATGAGACCATGTTAAATATGAATTTAGATGAGGCTGAGGCTCTTTTTATTTCGTGTACAAATTTACCAGCTTTGAATATTATAAAAAGACTTGAAGATAAATTAAATAAGATTGTCTTATCGAGCAATCAAGTTTTAATTTGGGATACTTTAAGAACTTTGGGTAGAAAAGATAAAATACAAGGATATGGAAAATTATTTTTAGAAAACTAATTATGCTATTTACAAAAGAAGAATACCAACAAAGATTAAATAAAGTTAAAAAATCAATGCGAGAAAAAGGTATTGATTTATTAATATCACAAGATACTTCAAACATGAATTATCTAACAGGCTATGATGCTTGGTCATTTTATTATGCCCAATGTGTAATTGTTCATGTGGATGCTAATGAACCTATTTGTTTTGTAAGAGCACAAGATGCTGGAGGTGCTTATATAAAAACTTATTTAAAAGATGAAAACATCTTTGTTTATGATGAAAAGTATATACATACTTGGCCCTTGCATCCTTATGATGCTTTAGTAGATCTTGTAAAAGAAAAAAAATGGGACAAACTTTCAATTGGTCTTGAAATGGATACTCATTATTTTACTGCCTACTGCTATGAAAAAATTAAAAGTGGTTTACCCAATGCAAAACTGGTTGACTGTGAAAGATTGGTAAACTGGGTAAGAGTTGTAAAATCTGATGCTGAAATTAATTATATGAAAGCTGCTGCAAAGATTACTCAAGCAGCAATGAAAAAAGCATTTGAAGTTATTAATCCTGGTGTCAGACAGTGTGATGCGATTGCAGAAATTCAATCAGCATTAACCAAGGGTACGTCAGAATTTGGTGGAGAATATTCTGCAATAGTCCCATTATTACCTACAGGTGAGGGAACTTCTGCTTCACATTTAACTTGGACAGATGATAAATTTGTTGAAGGAGAAGCAACTATTATAGAAATTTCTGGTTCTCATAAAAGATATCACTGTCCAATGGCGCGAACAGTGTTACTAGGTAAACCTGATCAACTTAAAATTGATACAATGAAAAAAACTAATGAAGCCCTGATGGCAGGTGTGGATGCTGTAAAATCTGGTAATACGGCAAATGATGTTGCCCAAGCTTTTTGGAAAGTTCTTGATAAATATGGAATAGAAAAAACCTCAAGAACTGGTTATTCAATTGGAATTGGTTATCCACCGGATTGGGGTGAGCATACTTTAAATATATCTAAAGGCGACATGACTGTTTTACAGCCTAACGTAACCTTTCATATGATTGCAGTAATGCAATTTGGTGGTTGGGGTGTTGAGGCCTCTGAAGCTATTCGAGTAACTGAAACTGGTAGTGAATTATTTTGCAATTTGAGTAAAGATCTGCACATTAAAAATTAACTTGATTATCAACTAAACAAATGTTTTAAACTAAGATGTCAAAAAATGATCATTTTGTAAGATTCGAAAACGTCGATAAAAGTTACGACGGTAAATTATTGGTCGTTAAAGGATTAAACTTAGATATAGCTGAAGGTGAGTTCGTTACAATGTTGGGACCCTCTGGTTCTGGTAAAACAACTTGCTTAATGATGTTGGCTGGATTTGAAACACCAACAAATGGACAAATATATTTAGACAATAGTGTTATATCTAATATTCCGCCTCACAAAAGAGGCATTGGGATGGTGTTCCAGAATTATGCGTTATTTCCACATATGACTGTATATGAAAATTTAGCATTTCCATTAAGAGTTAGAAAAATTCCAAAAGATGAAGCTGATAAAAAAATTGATAAAGCTTTATCAATGGTATCTCTTCAAGGGTTTGAAGCAAGAATGCCAATGCAATTATCTGGGGGTCAACAACAAAGGGTAGCGGTAGCAAGATCTTTAGTGTTTGATCCAAAATTAGTTTTAATGGATGAACCATTAGGAGCATTAGATAAAAATTTAAGAGAAAGTATGCAGTATGAGATTAAACATATTCATGAAAGTATTGGGGTAACCGTTGTATATGTTACTCATGATCAAACTGAAGCTTTGACTATGTCGAATAGAATTGCAGTTTTCAATGATGGAAAAGTTCAACAACTTTCAAGTCCTGATGAATTATATGAAAGACCAGTAAATTCGTTTGTTGCAAAATTTATTGGTGAGAACAATACTTTTGCTGGTGAGATAACCGAATCATCTGGTGATAAATGTAAAGTAAAACTAAAATCAGGTCAGGAAATTTTAGCAAATCCAATTGTTGCTAAATCGAAAGGAGAAAAAACTACTGTTTCTCTAAGACCTGAAAGAGCAATTATTGATCCAAAAATTGATATGGATAATCATCACAAAGGCAAGATAGAAGAAGTAATTTACCATGGTGACCACACTAGATTAAGAGTAGATTTGCTTGGAAATAAAGAGTTTATCCTAAAAATCCCAAATAGCTCTAGTCGTATGGATATTAAAGTAGGTGGAGAGATAAATATCGGTTGGAATAGTATTGATTGCAGAGCTTTAGATCCACAAAGTTAAAAAAATAAATCCTCATAAATTGTTGAAAAAATGACCTGTTGACTTCAATGTAGATAATTGTTGTACTGGCGCTTTATAAAAACGTTTAAACGGAGGAAAAATGAAAAAATTAAGTAAACTATTACTTGCTCTTTCTTTTGTACTTTCTGTAGCAACTTCAGCATTTGCAGTTACTGTAGTGTCTTGGGGTGGAGCTTACACAGAGTCGCAAAAATTAGGGTATGGTGATCCAACAGCTGCAAAGCTTGGTGTACCTGTTGATTGGGTAGACTATACTGGTGGATTATCAGAGATTAAAGCTCAAAAAGAAGCTGGAAAAATAACTTGGGACATTATGGATGTATACGCAAGAGATACAATCATTGGATGTGACGAAGGTATTTTCCATGAATTCGATTTTGACAAAGACTTTTCACCTGCTCCAGATGGAACACCTGCTAGCGAAGACTTCTTTACTAGTATGCCATCTAAGTGTGCAGTTGGAAACATTCTTTATTCTTGGAACTATGCGTACAATAAAAATAACGTAAAAGGAACTCCAAGTACAATGGGTGACTTTTTTGATACTAAAAAGTTCCCAGGTAAGAGAGCAATTTACACAGGCGCTATGTCTAACATTGAATTCGCAATTACAGCTGATGGTGTTAACCCAGGAAAAGGTTCTGATTTAACATACAGAAAGCTTATGGCTGATGGTGGTATTGATAGAGCTATGGATAAAATCAAAGCGTTATGCCAAGATCCAAACGGCGGATGTGTATTCTGGAATGCTGGTGCTCAACCACCAGAATTATTAGCTAATGGTGAAGTTGTAATGGCTACTGGTTGGAATGGTAGATTCTTCAATGCACAAATGGAAGGAACTCCAATTGTACAAGTGTGGGATGCTCAAATTCTTGACTATGAATACTTTGCTCTAGTTAAAGATGGTCCAAACTACGCTAATGGTGATGCTATGAAAGTACTAAGAGAAATGACTAGTACTGAAGGATTAGCTGGAAGTGCGAAGTATATTGCTTACGCTCCATGGAGAAAATCTTCAATTGACATTATGTTAGCTGGAGAGCCTTGGTTTAAAGATGGTAAAACTAACATGGTACCACACATGCCAACAGCTCCTGCAAACACGAAAAGATACATTCTTATGAACCCTGAGTTTTGGGCAGATAATAATGATGAAATCAATGAGAAGTGGGAAGCTATGAAAGGTACTCTATAATTTAGTTTTATAGATTAAACTTTTATTATATTATAAGGGCGGTTATTTATTTAACCGCCCTTTTTTATTATGAGCCAAGAACAAATATTATCATCTGACGGTATCCCTTTAGAGTTAAGTCTAAAGAAAGCTGAGAGAAAGAATAAATTAAGAGCATTATTATTAGTTGCTCCTTTATTTTTATTTCTCTTAATCACCTATGTATTTCCAATTGGGGATATGCTTTTTAGAAGTGTGGATGATCGAATGATTACGCAAATGTTACCAAATACATTTAAGTCTTTAGAAAAATGGGATGGTAAAGAATTGCCTGGTGAAGAGACTTATGAAGCTTTTTATAAAGATTTTTATCCATTAGCGATTAACAAAGAGTCTGGAAAATTATACCAAAGATTAAATTACGAAAAATCAGGATTTAGTAGTGGATTAAAAACCACTAATAGAAAAATAAAAAATTTTGAACAAGGAAATTATAAAGAGCAATTCATGAAAGCTCATAAAATCTGGAAAGATGTAGAGTATTGGACGGCAATGAAAAACACGGCACCTAACTTCTCCTATGCAAAATATTTAAAGGGGTTTGATTTAACATTCGACCAAGATCGAAACATTGTTCGGGTTGATGAGGATAGAAGAGTTCATATAACATTATGGCTTAGAACACTTAAAGTTGCCTTTTGGGTAACTATTTTTTGTTTTATTTTGGCTTATCCAATCTCTCATTTATTAGCAACACTACCAATGAAATATAGTAACTTGTTGATGATATGTGTGCTGTTACCTTTTTGGACTTCATTGTTAGTTAGAACTTCAAGCTGGATGGTATTACTGCAACAACAAGGACCAATTAATGATTTAATTGTTTTCCTAGGATTAGCCTCCGATGATAATCGGCCTGAGCTAATGTATAATGTAATTGGAACCTTTGTGGCGATGACACAAATTTTATTACCATTTATGGTATTACCACTTTACAGTGTCATGAAAACAATCTCTCCAAGTTTAATGAGAGCAGGTAAATCTTTAGGTGGAACTCCTTTAGTTTCTTTTGTTAAAGTTTACTTCCCATTAACAATTCCAGGTATCGGCGCAGGTTGTTTATTAGTATTTATTTTATCTATTGGATATTACATCACTCCTGCACTAGTGGGTGGTGCGAGTGGCTCTTTAATTAGTAATACAATTGCTTATCATATGAAAAGTTCTTTAGATTGGGCTTTTGCATCTGCATTAGGAACAATGTTGTTGGTCGGTGTTTTAACAATCTATTGGATTTATAATAAATTAGTTGGAATCGATAATATTAAGTTAGGATAAATTTATGTCATTACCAAATTACACACCTTTAAATTACAGAATATGGCACTACACTTATTTAACTTTTTGTGGATTGGTATTTTTCTTTTTAATAGCTCCACTGTTCGTAATTCTACCACTGTCTTTTAATGCTGAGCAATACATTCACTTTTCAGCAAAAATGCTCGCTTTAGACCCCGAAGGTTTTTCTTTGAGATGGTATGAGGATATGATTTTTGGAACCAAAAATCCTTGGGGCTTAGCAACCAAGAATAGTTTAATCATAGCTTTTTTTGCAACAATTGGTTCTACAATATTAGGAACAGTTGCAGCACTTGGTTTAAGTAGCAGACATATGCCTTACAAAGCAGCATTCATGGCTTTATTAATTTCACCGATGATTGTGCCATTGATTATTTCTGGTACTGCAATATTTTTCTTCATGGCAAAAGTTGGGTTAGCCGCTACACACACTGGAATTATTCTATCCCATATAATTTTAGGAACACCATTTGTAGTAATTACAGTAACAGCAACTCTGACAGGATTTGATCATAGTGTTACAAGAGCGGCAGCAAGTTTGGGAAGTAATCCTGTAAATACCTTTATGAAAATTACTCTACCGTTAATTATGCCAGGAGTTATCTCTGGCGCTTTATTTGCATTTGTAACATCTTTTGATGAAGTAATTGTAGTATTGTTCCTTGCTGGTTTAGAAAATACTACTATTCCAATTCAAATGTGGGTTGGATTAAGAGAACAATTAAGTCCAACTATTCTAGCAGTTGCAACTTGTTTAATCATCATGTCTACATTAATTCTTGTAAGTGCTGAGCTTTTGAGAAGAAGATCTGAGAGATTAAGAGGAATTAACAGATAAAAATAAACCATTATAAGTTCGAATTAGTTTATATTTATGGAAATTAAGAATGTCGTAGTTATTGGTTCAGGAACTATGGGTAGTGGAATTGCTGCTCATTTATGTAACGCTAATATCCCAGTTACTTTATTAGATTTAACAACTGAAATTTCCAAAAATGCAAGAGATAGAATATTTAAATCAAGACCTCCTTTATTATTAGATAAGACTAAAATTGATAATATCGCAGTAGGAAATATTGAAGATAATTTTGATGTTGTTAAAAATGCAGATTGGATTGTTGAAGCAGTCGTTGAAAGAATTGATATAAAGCATCAAATTTACGAAAAAATTTTTAATAGCAGAAAGTCAGGTGCAATAGTTTCGTCAAATACTTCATCAATTCCAATAAAAGTTTTATCTGAAAAATTGTCAGAAGATGAAAAAAAAGATTTTTGCATAACTCATTTTTTTAATCCTGTACGATACATGGGATTGTTAGAAATTGTTAAAAATGAAAATAATGATTTAGATAAAATAAATGCTCTAAAATTATTTTGTGAAAAGGAATTAGGAAAAGGTGCAATCGTTTGTAATGATACCCCAGGTTTTCTAGGTAACCGAGTAGGTGTTTATGCTATGCAAGTTGCGATGTCTGAAGCATTCAAAATGAAACTTTCTATTGAGGAAGCAGATGCAATTTTTGGAAGACCTATGGGTATACCAAAAACAGGTGTTTTTGGATTATATGATTTGATTGGCATAGATTTAATGTCTGATGTTTTAAAAAGTTTTATTAAAGAATTGCCAAGCCATGATGCATTTCAAGAAGTTGCAGTTGAAAATCCTTTAATCACTAAATTAATTTTAACAGGATTTACTGGCAGAAAAGGTAAGGGTGGCTTTTATAAAATTAATAAGGAAAACAATCAAAAAATTCTTGAAGCTATCAATCTTGAAACAGGAGAGTATTTTCCTACTAAAAAAATTGATTTAGGAATTGAGACAGTAAATTTAACTGCACTCATCAATAGAAAAGATAAATACGGTGAATATGCTTGGTCAGTTATTTCAAAAATAATTAAGTATGCCTCATCCTTAGTTCCGGGAATTACTGATAAGTTTAATGACATAGATGAAGCGATGCGACTAGGCTTTAACTGGTCGATGGGTCCTTTTGAAATGTTAAAATCCATAGGAGTTAAAAACTTTTTTGACAGAGTGGATGGTTTTGAAAAAAATATTTTTTTAGAAGATTTGTCAAAAACTAAAAATGAAGATTTTTATGGTTCAAGACAAATTTATACAGATATTGAAACCTTAGGAAAAGTTAAGCCAAAAGCTCTCAAACTAGATAAAAATAATTCTGCAGAAATTTATCGATTTAAAGATTTTAATATTGTTGAATTTACTACTAAAGCTTGTGCGCTGGATTATGATTCCATGGATGCCTTAAAAAATGCAACAGATAAACCTTTAATAATAATGAATGAAAGTATGCAGTTTTCTGCTGGAGTAAATTTATCTTACACAATGAATTTTGCTGATAAAGGCGATTTTAAATCGATTGAAAAATTTATTAAATATTTTCAAGATACCTGCAAACATTTAAAGTACTCTAAATATCCAGTGGTTTCAGCTCCTTCAGGATTAACTCTAGGAGGAGGGTTTGAAGTTCTGGTTCAAAGCAATTTTGTAGCAAGTCATACTAATATTGTTATTGGGTTGGTAGAAACTATAGTTGGTTTAGTGCCAGCAGGCGGAGGGTGTAAAGAAATGTTGTGGCGATGGTCTCAAACTGAAGAAGCTAAAAAAGATCCTGATTTTGCACCATTGAAAGTATTTGATATTATTGGTTACGCAAAAACAGCTACATCACCAGTAGAGGCAGAACCTTTAAAATATTTATTGCCAAATGATAAAAAAATCATGAATAGAAATAGCTTACTTGAAGTTTCAAAAAAAATAATTGCTGACAATCTAAATTTCAAAGCACCAGAAGAGTGTATATTTAATTTAGCAGGTAAACCCTTAAAAGAGAAAATGGTTAAAATTTTAGAAAAGTTATATAATGAAAAAGTTATAATGGATCATGGAATGGTAGTAGGAACAGAACTTGCTAATGTATTAAGTGGTGGAGATACTCAATTAGATCAAAGTTTATCTGAAGATGATTTATTTAAATTAGAACTAGACTCTTTCATGAGATTAATTGAAAGCAAAAATACACAAGATAGAATTAAGCATACTTTAAAAACTGGTAAACCTTTGGTTAATTAAGCATTCTAAAAGTATTAATAAAATCAGGTCTTAAGATATATTCATAATTTCTAATAAATTTTATTTTTTCCAAAATCTCTATTCCATAAATTACCTTACCTACCGGGGTATATTCACCTTCAAACAAAGGTTCATCTTGTAGAATTATAAAAAATTGACTGTCTTCGGTGTCCATTTTAAAAGTTCTGGCAAGCCCAACGCTGCCTCTAGTATATTCAAAATCATTGTCGACTTCTGAAGCGATAGTTCCAAGTCCAGATTTTCCTGTTCCAATTTTTCCGTAATCTAAATTACCCTTTTTTCCAAATTCAAGATCCCCACCTTGAACTAATTTATCTTTTATAACTCTATGAAATGCTACATTATCGTATGCCTTTGCATTAATTAAAGTCTTGAATCTTTCAACAGCTTTAGGAGAAATTTCTGGATACAGTTCTATTATAACATTTCCACAAGGAGCATTTAGTATTGCAATATTTTCTGGTCTTTCAAAATTGATCTTATTTGGATCATAGTCTTTTATAAAAAGACATTTATTTTTTAAAATAAAAAAAAAAGAAAAGGCAAATATTCCAAGAAGTATTAGAAATATTAAAATTATTTTTTCAAATAGTGTTGCTCTAATAGCTTTAATCATATTTAAAATTTAAACTCATTATCAATCAATTTCATTTTTTCTTTGATAAAATTAACTTTATTGACAAGTATTTGGTCTTCATTATTGATATCAGCATTTATAGCAAGATGTGAAAATACCTCAGCCATATCTTCGGAGGCTGTTGACATAGAATACTCAGTAAAAAATCCTTTTGAATTGTTGTAAGTATCTAGGCCTCGTTTTTCAGTACAAGTAGAACATTCTGCGTATTCAAAATCTTTTTTATTAAATTTTTTCCATTCATTTTCATCAAAGATATTTTTAAAATTATCATTTATAATATGAAAAAGTTCGTGGTGAATTACTCTTTCAAAATATTTTTCATCAAATTTAATATCAAGTATTAATGTTTTCATCACATTATCAGGAAGACCAGCGGTATTAATTCCTGAAATAGATAAATTTTCACACATAACTATATATTTTAAATTAATTTTTTTTATAAAACTTGTTGAGTAATTATTTAAATTTTTACTTATGATTTTATACTTTTCATCTAAAGTTTTTTGATCAGGATTTAAACAGACTATATTTTTTTCCACTCCAAGCCTAAAAGATTTTTCTGCATACAAATATTTGAGTTTATTAGGTGTTTTTAGTTCATAAACCTCAAGATTGGGTATTCTAATCAAGTTATAAATTGTATTTGCTTTTAGAGGCGAAACTAAAATGAAAAATAGTATAAAAACCCTGACAATCTGCATAATTTTAATTTGATGATATTTCATTTAAAAAGAATATGTTACATTTTTAATTATAAATGAAAAAAGAGCGAAATAAAAATCCAATTCAACCAGTTAGTGGAACTAAAGTTCCTAGATTTGCGGGCCCTTCTACTTTTGCAAGACTACCCGAATTAAGAGATGTGGAGAGTTGTGATGTAGCAATTGTTGGAATTCCGTTTGATGCAGGTACAAGTTATAGACCAGGAGCTCGATTTGGTCCTCAAAGTATAAGACAAGCCTCAAGACATTTAAGAACTAATTATCATCCAAATTATGATGTCGAGCCATTTAAAGTTCAGCAAGTAGCAGATGCAGGAGACATAACTTGTAATCCATTTAATATTGATGAAGCAATTAAACAAATAGAAGATGGGGCTACAGAGTTATTAAATAAAGTTGGTGGCATAATTAGTTTAGGTGGTGATCACACTATCGCTTTTCCTTTATTAAGAGCAATTAATAAGATTAATAATGGACCAGTTGCATTAGTTCATTTTGATGCGCATTTAGATACTTGGGATACTTATTTTGGTGCACCTTATACGCACGGCACTCCATTTAGACGCGCAAGAGAGGAAAATTTATTTTTAGATGATGCCTCAATGCATGTTGGTATCAGAGGACCACTGTATAGTAGAGATGATATTAAAAATGATGAAAGTTTTGGATTTAAAATTATTCATTGTGATGATTTCCAAAGTCAAGGAACAGATAAAATTGCAGAAAGAATAAGACAAAGAGTAGGAGATAATCCATTATATCTATCAATTGATATAGATGTTTTAGACCCAGCTTTTGCACCTGGAACAGGAACTCCAGAAATTGCTGGCATGACCACTAGAGAGATGGTGCAAGTTTTAAGAGGCTTGTCAGGATTAAATTTAATTTCTGCAGATGTTGTTGAAGTCTCACCAGCCTATGATCATGCTGAGGTAACTTCACTTGCAGCAGCAACAATTGTTTATGAATTAACTAATCTATTTGCAAAAAAATAACGAAAGGTTTAGGTGTCAGTCATGTTAGATAAAAAAAAATTTTATATTGATGGTCAGTGGGTCAATTCTAAAAACACTCAAGAGATTAAAGTAATTAATCCAGCAAATGAACAAGAGTGTGCAGTTATTTCTTTAGGAAACAAAGATGATGTAAATGCAGCAGTGGCAGCAGCAAAAAAAGCATATGCCAGCTGGTCCTTTTCTACTAAAGAACAAAGATTAGAGTTATTAGAAAAATTATATGAAAATTATAAAAAAAGATGGAATGATATTGCTGAAGCAATAACATTAGAAATGGGTGCACCCAAAGATTTTGCTACTCAACTCCAAGCAGGTACTGGTGCTAGTCATATCAAATCTTTTATTAGATATTTAAAGAATTTTGAATTTGAAAAACCATTAGGGGATCATGCGCCCAATCAAAGATTAATTTATGAACCTAAAGGTGTTTGTGCCTTGATTACTCCCTGGAATTGGCCAATGAACCAGGTTTGTCTAAAAGTAGTTCCAGCACTAGCTTCTGGATGTACAATGATTTTAAAACCCTCTGAACTAGCGCCATTATCATCAATGATACTTGCGGAAATTATAGATGAAGTAAAATTTCCTCCTGGAGTTTTTAATTTAGTAAATGGGGATGGTGCTACAACGGGTGATGCTTTAACTAGTCATCCTGACGTAAACATGATTTCATTTACAGGCTCAACTAGAGCTGGTGCTTTGATTTCTCAAAATGCAGCTAAAGATTTTAAAAGGGTTAGTTTGGAATTAGGTGGCAAAGGTGCAAATATAATTTTTAAAGATGCTGATCCAGAAGCGATCGAAAGAGGAGCTTTAAGATGTTTCAGGAATTCAGGTCAATCTTGTAATGCACCCACTAGAATGTTAGTTGAAAAATCTATGTACAGTGAAGCAATTGAAAGATTAAAAAAATACACTGAAGAATTTAAAGTGGATGATCCTACAAAAGAAGGAGATCACATAGGTCCAGTCATTTCTGAAGTTCAATATAATAAAATTCAAACTTTAATTCAAAAAGGAATTGATGAAGGTGCAAAATTAGTTGCTGGTGGTGTAGGAAAACCTAGCGGACTAGATAAGGGTTATTATGTAAAACCAACGGTATTTGCTGATGTGAATAACAATATGGAAATAGCTAAAACAGAAATTTTTGGACCAGTGTTATCAGTTATTCCTTTTGAAACAGAAGAAGAAGCAATACAAATTGCTAATGATACTCCTTATGGTTTAACGAATTACATTCAAACCCAAGATCCAGAAAAAGTAAAAAGAGTTGCAAGAAAGTTAAGATCTGGAATGGTTGATGTTAATGGAGCTGGAATTGCTGTTGATGCACCGTTTGGGGGATTTAAACACTCTGGTATTGGTCGTGAAGCAGGTGAGCATGGTCTTGAAGAATTTTTAGAAGTAAAAGCAGTAGGTGGCTGGAGTTAATTTACTTTAATTAATTTTAGATTTATTATTTATACCTTCAAGAAACTTAAGACATTTTTTTAATTCATTAAGTTCTATGAACTCATCGACTTTATGAGCTTGTTCTATTGAACCCGGTCCACAGACAACAGTACTTATTCCAATTTCTTGAAACAAACCTGCCTCTGTACCAAATGAGACAACTTCTCTAGAATTATCACCTGTTAAACTTGAGACAAGTTCACACGCTTCGGATTTATCAACACGGTCAAAGCCAATTACTTCACCAATAATTTCTTTTCTGATATTTGATTTTGGAAAAACCTTTTGCATTGCTGGTAGCAAAGTTTCATTTGCAAATTTATCAATTTGTTCATTTAAAAAAATACCATCTTCTTTGACAACTGGTCTTGTTTCCCAATTAACATGACATTTGTCAGCTATGACATTATGAGCGATGCCACCAAAAATCCCTCCAACTTGCAGTGTTGAGTAGGGTGGATCAAAAATGGAGTCTTTTGGAGCTCTTTTTTTTAATTCATTTCTTAATTCAATTAACTTATTTACATATCTTGCAGCATACTCAACGGCACTTACACCTTTATGTGGTGCAGAACTATGTCCTGCCAAACCCTCGAAGTAGGTTGTGTATTCATAGCAGCCTTTGTGAGCATCAATAATTTTCATCTTTGTAGGTTCACCGATGATGCAAATTCCATCTTTAATTCCCCTGTTTTTTAACTCCTCAATTAAAATTGGAGCACCCAAACAAGCTGTCTCTTCATCAAATGTATAAGAGAAGTGAATATCTCTATCTAAATCTGTTTTTGAATAAATAGGTGCATAAGCTAATGTACAAGCAATAAAGCCCTTCATATCACAAGCTCCTCGACCATACAATTTATCTCCTTTTATAGTTGCTGTAAAAGGATCTGTACTCCAACTTTTAGAAACAGGTACGGTATCAGTGTGTCCTGATAAAATTATTGGTTTTTTTCCATTAGATTTTTTTGCTTTAATAGTAGCAAAAAGATTAACTCTTTTTTTTTCAGAGTCGTAAGTTTTAAATGATGTTGCTCCTAAATTACTTAAAAATTTTTCACAATAATTAATTAAGCTACTATTATCCTCTCCAGAAATAGTTCTAAAACCAATTAAGTCAGTAAGAATTTTTACTGAATTTTCAAACAAATGATCAATATTATTTTCTGTACTCATTTTTAACTTCTATTATATATCATTTATATGAAAGAACAAATTACCTATAATGATTTTGATAAAGTTGACATTAGAGTTGGTACAGTTTTATCTGTAAAAAAAAATGAAAAAGCTAGAAAACCATCATTAGTGGTCAAAGTAGATTTTGGAGAAGAGATTGGTATTAAACAATCTTCAGCTCAAATTACACACTATTACAATGAACAAAATCTTGTAGGAAAACAAGTGATTGGTGTTTGTAATTTTCCAGAAAAAAATATAGCAGGAATAGTTTCTCAGGTATTAATTTTAGGCTCAATAGATAAAGAGGGTAAAGTTATCTTAGTTCATCCATCTCAACCATCAGAGAATGGATTACCTATAGCTTAAAACAATGCATCCAGACTTATTATTATTAATTGGAATTTCGTTTTCTATGGGCTTTACCCCAGGACCCAATAATGCCGTAGCCTCTTATTCAGGTTTTAATTTTGGAATAAAAAAAACAATCCCTCTTATATTTGGAGTTGGACTTGGTTATACTTTATTAGTTATTCTGGTTAATTACGTCTTAATTTCTACTTTTCAAAAATTTCCAATAATACAAGAAATAATTAGAACATTAGGAACAATTTTTTTATTCTATCTAGCTTATAAAATTGCCTTTTCACCTGTTTCCACTGAATCAAAAAAAGAAAACCCTGTAAAATTTTTAGATACTTTTTTATTTCAATTTGTAAATCCAAAAGGTGTCATGGCAGCAGTGACTTTAATATCAAAATTTGTATTACAAGAAGATTATTTTAGGACATCTATTACGGTAATTTTAGTTTGTGCAGCGACTGCATTTTTAAGCATCACAGCTTGGACTTTTTTAGGTAAGTTTTTAAGAAAATTTGCGACAAATAATAGTTTTATAAAACGATTTAATTATGCTATGTCCTTGCTCATCGTAGTCTGTATAGTAGGCTTTTATATCTAACAATTATGAAACCAGGAAATAAAAATTCTTATAACTCACTTAAAACAATTAATATTGATAATAAAGATTATCAATATTACTCTTTGAGTGAAGCCGAAAAAAATGGTCTTACAGGAATTGCTAAATTACCAAAATCATTAAAAGTTTTATTGGAAAATCTTTTGAGGTTTGAAGATGACTTGTCAGTTACTAAAAATCAAATTGATGCAATCAAAGAGTGGTTAAAAACAAAAAAATCTAATACTGAAATAGCTTATCGTCCTGCACGAGTTTTACTTCAAGATTATACAGGAATACCTGCGGTAGCTGACTTGGCTGCAATGAGGGAAGCAGTTAAAGAAAAAAATAAAGATCCAAATACAATTAATCCTCTTTCAGCAGTAGATTTAGTTATTGATCATTCTGTTCAAGTAGATCAATCAGCAAAAGCAGACTCTTTTGAAAAAAATGTTGATATTGAATTTCAAAGAAATGGTGAACGATATTCATTTTTAAAATGGGGGCAAAATGCATTTAATAATTTTAGAATAGTCCCTCCTGGAACAGGTATTTGTCATCAAGTTAACTTAGAATATTTATCAAAAGTCGTCTGGTCAGAAAAATATCAAGGTAAAGAATATCTTTTTCCAGACACCTTAGTCGGCACAGATAGCCATACAACAATGGTTAATGGTTTATCTGTTTTGGGGTGGGGAGTTGGTGGAATTGAAGCTGAAGCAGGTATGTTAGGTCAGCCAATTTCAATGCTGATACCTGAGGTAATTGGATTTGAAATGAAAAATAAAATGCCTGAAGGAACAACTGCTACAGATTTAGTCTTAACAGTAGTTAAGATGTTAAGAGATAAAGGAGTTGTAGGTAAATTTGTTGAATTTTATGGAGAAGGATTAAAAAACTTAACACTTGCAGATAGAGCCACCATAGCAAATATGGCTCCTGAGTACGGTGCTACTTGTGGGTTTTTTCCAGTTGATGATGAAACATTAAAATACTTGAAATTTTCAGGAAGAGATCAACAAACTGTTAATATTGTAGAAGAGTATGCTAAAGCTCAAGGTTTATGGGCAAGTGAGGAAATTGAATTTACTGATAAACTTACATTAGACATGTCAACAGTTGTCCCAACAATTTCAGGACCAAAAAGACCGCAAGATAAAGTTTTACTTACAGAGGCATCAACAAATTTCAAAAAAGTATTTGAACAAGCGACTAATAAAAAAGAACAGACAATATCAAAAGTTAATGGAACAGACTTTGCAATAAGAGATGGCTCTATATTAATAGCTGCAATTACATCTTGCACCAATACGTCTAATCCTAATGTTTTAATAGGAGCTGGCTTATTAGCAAAAAAAGCAGTTGAATTTGGTCTTGAAGTGAAGCCTTGGGTGAAAACATCTTTAGCTCCGGGGTCTCAGGTAGTGACAGATTATTTAGAAAAAGCTGGTTTAAATATTTACTTAGATAAATTAGGATTTAATTTAGTTGGTTATGGTTGTACTACTTGTATTGGTAATTCAGGTCCATTAGCTGATAATATTGTAGAAGCAATTCAAAAAGATAGTCTTTATGGAGTATCAGTACTATCAGGGAATCGAAACTTTGAAGGTAGAATTTCACCTCATATCAAAGCTAATTATTTAGCATCACCTCCATTAGTTGTTGCTTATGCATTAGCAGGTCATATGGAGTTTGATTTGTATAAAGACTCTTTTGGTAAAGACCAAAATGGGAAAGATATTTATTTAAAAGATATTTGGCCATCTAATAAAGAAATTGAAGATACTTTAAAATCCTCACTAAATGCTGAAATGTTTGTTAAAAGATATTCCAATGTTTCTGAGGGACCAATTCAATGGCAGCAAATTAAAACTGAAAAAAGTAGCATTTATAATTGGGACGAAAATTCAACCTATGTCAAAAAGCCTCCTTTCTTTGACTCACTTTCAGAGGAACCAGAGGGATTTAAACCTATCAAAGATGCAAGACCTTTATTAATTTTAGGTGATATGGTGACAACAGATCATATTTCACCAGCTGGAAACATTCAAAAAGATAGCCCAACAGGTGAATACTTTATGAAGCATCAAATTTTACCAAAGGATTATAACTCTTATGGTTCTAGAAGAGGAAACCATGAGGTTATGATGCGTGGCACATTTGCAAATATTAGAATAAGAAATGAAATGGCTCCAGGAACAGAAGGTGGTTTTACAAAATTATATCCTGAGGAAAAAGTTATGCCAGTTTATGATGCTGTTGTTGAATATAAAAAAAGAGGAACAGATCTTGTGGTAATTGGTGGCAAAGAATACGGAACAGGATCTTCTAGAGATTGGGCAGCAAAAGGAACTAAGTTATTGGGCGTAAAAGCAGTAATAGCCGAAAGTTTCGAAAGGATCCATCGTTCAAATTTAATTGGGATGGGTATTTTGCCATTACAATTTATAGATGGTATGAACCGAACTAACTTGAAATTAGTAGGATCAGAATTAATCAGTGTATTGAATTTAGAAGATGGTATTAATCCATCAGACAAAGTCACTTTAGAAATTAAATATAATTCTGGGGATATAAAAAAAATACAAACTCTTTGTCGTATAGATACCAAAAATGAGTTAGAGTACTATAAAAACGGTGGAATATTGCAGTACGTTTTAAGGAATATGATTTAATTATGGATGAAGATATTTCAATAATAAATTCTAACACTAGAAATGAAAAAATTAAAAATTTTTTTATTCAAAATAAAAAATATTTAATATCTGCCGTAATTATTATTGTATTAATTTTAGTAGGTTATTTTGGGTATGATGACTATAAGACTGGTAAAAAAATTAAAATTTCCGAAAGTTATAATGCAACAATAATTGATTTTAATGAAAATAATAAATCACAAACAGCAGACAAATTAATAGCAATTGTAAATCAAGAGGATGCGACCTACTCACCATTAGCTTTATATTTTATCATAGACAATAATTTATTAGATGATGTTGAGCCAATTAACAATTTATTTGATATTTTGATAAACAAAACCCCATTAGAAAAAGAAATTAAAAACTTAATAATTTATAAAAAAGCATTATTTAATGCTGATGAAGGTGACGAAAGTCGTTTACTTAATATTTTAAATCCCATTATTAATTCAGACAGTGTTTGGAAGTCTCATGCGTTATATTTAATGGCAGAATTTTTTTATGATAAGAGCGAAAAACAAAAAGCAAAAGAATTTTTCAATCAAATTTTAACTTTAGAAAATGCCAATGTTGATTTGAGACAAGAGGCCCAAAAAAGATTGAATAGAGACTTGAGTGAATAGATTAATTTTATTATTTTGCACCATTTTTCTTCTAAATAATTGTTCATTTAATGAAAATTCAAGAATATGGAAAGATAAGGAATCACCATTAGAAAATAAAGAAAATGTTACCAAAATATTTGCTGATGAACAAAATGTTTCAGTAGAATTAAATCCAGATATTAGTTTAGATTTAAGAAATATTAAATTATCGAACAAAATAATAGATAATCAAAATAATATTGGATTATTAAATTACGCTGGGGCATTACAAAAAATTGGTAATTTCAAGTTTTCGAAGTTAGATAATCTAGACCAGTTTAATTTAAAACCTGTTTTTTTAAATGATGGCATTATTTTTTTTGATAACAAAGGTTCGATTCTAAGATTTAATGATGACCAAAAAGTTATATGGAAAAATAATTTTTACTCAAAATCTGAAAAAAAACTTAAACCAAAATTAAATTTTGCTTTAGATAATGAAAACTTAATCGTAGTAGATAATATAGCAAAATATTTTTCAATTAATTTAAACTCTGGAGAGCTAAATTGGATTAAAAATAATAGTTATCCTTTTAATTCAGATATAAAAATACTTAGAGATAAGTTTTTTGCAATTGATTATAAAAACACTCTAAGGTGTTTTAATATTAATGATGGCTCTGAATGTTGGAACTTACAAACTGAAGATTCTTTTACAATTTCAAATTCAAAATTTTCATTAATAATTCTAGATAATAAGGTAATATTTAATAATTCAATTGGAGATATTACAGCTGTAGACATTGAGTCGGGATTAATTGTTTGGCAGCTACCGACACAAAGTAGCTCAATTATTAATGAAACATATAATTTTAAGATATCCAAACTAGTTGCAGATGGTAATTCGATATTTTTTTCAAATAATAAAAATGAATTTTATTCAATTGATGTAAAGACAGGAACTATTAATTGGATAAATAAGATTAATTCAAATTTAACTCCTATTTTAACAAGTGATTTAATATTTACTGTTTCAAATGATGGATTTTTATTTACTATCCAAAAAAATACTGGAAATATAATAAGAATTAATGATTTATATAAAACCTATAAAGAAAAAAAAAGAAAAGATCTTAAGCCCATAGGTTTTATTATAGGCAATACTAACATCTATATTTCAAACAACGATGGAAAACTAATAATTGCTGATTTAACTAGTGGACAAGTTAACTTCATTGAAAAAATTAGTGGTGACGCAATATCTGAGCCGTTTATCTTTAATCAGAACCTTTATATAATTAAAAGTGGGTCTATTGTAAAATATAACTAATTATGATCTTAAAATTATTAGATAAGATCGGTCGAAAAAAAGTTGTATTAGATAGAGGTCCATCACACCCAAGATATGATTTGGCAAAACCTTGGATGAATAGATATTATGTTTTATTTAGACATCGGCCAAAATGGTTTCCATTTAATATTTTAATTCACGAAATGCTCGCAGATGATCATGGTGAGGGAGTTCATAATCATATGTGTCCATATATCACCATAATATTAAGAGGAGGCTATTGGGAAACCACGAAAAATGGTAAGTTTTGGCGTCCTCCAGGCTATATTGGATTTAGATCTGCTAATGCTTATCATAGAGTAGATTTAAAAGAAGGCACAAAGCCCATGACCATTTTTATACCTGGTCCTTTTGGTTTTAGGAAAGGTCCAAGATCTGAGTATGGTATTAAATTTAAAGATCAATGAAATTAAACAAATTTTTTTTAGAGCATTGTAAAGCCAATAAATTTGAGATTAATAAAAATCAATTAGAAGTAATTGAAAATTTAGAAAATTTTTACAAAGAAAATTATTCTTCTAATTTATTTAGAAAACTTTTTAATCGTACTAAAAAATTTGGCTTTTATCTTGTTGGTGATGTGGGTGTCGGTAAAACAATGTTATTAAATTTTTTTTTTGATCAGATAAAGGAAAGAAAAATAAGACTTCATTTTAATGAGTTTATGATAAATTTTCATGATTTTATCTTTCAAATGAAAGATAAAGAAAATGCAATTGAAAAATTTGTAAAAGATTTAAATAAAAAAACCAAGATTTTATATTTTGATGAGTTTCAAGTTAACAATATAGTGGATGCAATGATTTTGGGTAAATTGTTTAAAAAAATATTTGAGGAAAAAATTTTAGTTTTATTTTCATCCAATATAAAAATAAATGATCTTTATAAAGATGGACTGCAAAGAGAGCAATTTTTACCTTTTATTAAAATTTTACATGATTATTGTTATGAAAAAGAATTATTAATAGATGAAGATTATCGAACAAATTCAAATAATGGTCTAGAAAGATTTCTATCGCCAATAAATGAAAAAACTAATTTTATATTTAATAAATTTTTTCGAACACTTACAAAAAATATTAAAAAAGAAAATAAGATGTTGGAAATTAAAGGGAGAAATTTAGTCATTGATAATTTTTTTAATGGCATAGCTAAATTTACTTTTGATGAGCTTTGTAATCGAAATTTAGGCTCTGAAGATTATATATCAATTGCAAATAATTGTTCTTTTATATTTATAGAGAAGTTACCTGATTTTAATTATACAAATTCAAATCAACAGCAAAGATTTATTACTTTAATTGACATTCTGTACGAAAAAAAAATCCCAATCATGATTACTTCTGAAAAATCTTTAAATAAGATTGGAACTTCATTAGATATCTCCAGTACATTCAAAAGGACTATTAGTCGATTACATGAATTAACTTCATTAAGTTTTCAATCAAAATGAAACAAGAATTTTTTAATTTGATTATTAACACTAATGGACAAAAATTATATGAATTTACAGATCAAACTATTGAATGGATTAATAGAAATCATTTTAACAATGGCATTCTTAATTTAAGTATTCAACACACTAGTGCATCATTAATCATTCAAGAAAATGCTGATCCTGATGTTAAAACTGATTTAATAAATTATTTTAATAAATTAGTTCCAATGGATAATAAGCTTTACATACATACCACTGAGGGCAAGGATGATATGCCTGCTCATATAAAATCAGCACTTACAAATAACCAGATCACCTTAAGCGTTAAAAATAAAGAGCTTTTATTGGGTACTTGGCAGGGTATTTATCTATTTGAGCATAGATTAGAAAGCCAAAATCGAAAGATTATTCACCATTTTATTGGAGAATAATTTATTTTTTTTTGAGAGTTTTAAATGCCTCAAGAGCCGCCACTCTTGCTTGTTCATGAACAACTATTGGAGCAGGATAGTCTTTTCCAATTATAGTTTTAATTGCTTCTTGATATTTTAATTCCATTTCCCAGGGTTTATGAATAAATTTATTTGGTACCTTACTTAATTCAGGAACCCATCTCTTTACATACAAACCATCTTTATCAAATTTTTCTCCCTGTAAGATAGGATTAAATATTCTAAAATAGGGCGCAGCATCCGCACCACATCCAGCTACCCATTGCCATTGCGCAACATTATTGGCTTCATTAAAATCAAGCAGACAATTCCTAAAATACTTTTCTCCTTCTTGCCAATTGATTCTTAAATGTTTAACTAAAAAGGATCCAACAACCATTCGAATTCTATTATGCATCCAGCCAGTTTCAAAAAGCTCTCTCATCCCAGCATCGACAATAGGATATCCAGTCATTCCTTTTTTCCAGGCTTTTAAAAATTTATCATTTTTAACCCAAGGAAATCGATCAAACTCTTTTCTTAAATTTCCTTTTAAGATTTCAGGAAAATAATTTATCAAACTATGTGAAAATTCTCTCCAACCTAGTTCATTAATATATTTTCTTGTTCCAATATTGATAGGTTTAATTTCTCGACATTTGTTCCATATAGTTTCGACATGAATTTGACCATGCTTAATATACGGTGAAAGTTTTGAAGTTCCTTCTATTGAGGGAATATCTCGATTTGTTCCATAATTTTTAATTTTTTCATTAATTAAATTTTTTAAATATTTGTGAGAAAGTGCTTCAGATACTTCCCAATATTTTTCAAATTTTTTATACCAATTTTTTTTAGGCAATATCTCTGCTGGATTTATATTATTTTTAAAGTATTTAAATTTTTTATCTTTTTTTTGAATTTTTGAAATCTTAGTAGGGACTGAGTTTAAATAAATTTGTTCTGCTGTTCTCCAGAAAGGAGTAAATACTTTAAAAGGAGTTCCATCATTTTTTTTAACATCCTGAAATTCATTTAAAGTATTCCCTTTAAAATATTTGAAATTTATTTCGTTTTTGATGAAATTATCTCTAATTTTTTTGCCCATGGCAATAACATCAGGTTCATAAACCTTATTCCAATAAATGGTGAGATCATCTGATTTTTTAATATTTGATAAAACATCAATTTCGTTACCACTTTGAATTTCTAAATTAATATTAAGTTTAGAAAGATCATCATCAAAACTTTGAAGTGATTTTGATAACCACCATTGTTGAGCTTCTCTTTTACCTATAAAGTTTTTTGGATTATATATATAAAGTGCTGTAACTTGATCATGATTTCGTGCTGCATAAGACAGTGCTTGATTGTGATGAATTCTAAAATCTTCTCTGATCCAGACTATGGCTTTAGATGACATTATTGGATTTGCTTTAACCCTTCATTTAGTAATTTGTTGTATAATATTTGGTCAGTTAAACCCTCACAACCAATTAAAAGGACATTTGATTTTGAATTTAAATCTAATTCTTCTTTAAAATTTTGGCTTTGACAGACGCCTATTAAAGAAATAACTCCCGGCACACCACATTCCCCAGAGATTATTTTTTCATTAGATAGCTTCTTTTCAGATAACAAAGCAACTGTCGACGGAATAGCTTTATCAGGTATGGTCAAACAATAGTTAGAGGCATTTTTTAATATTTCCCAAGCAACTGTTGAAACATCTCCACATGACATACCTCCCATAATTGACTCTTTTATTATATCCACACTAGTTGGTTGACCTTGTTTAATACTTTTTAAAACGCAGTTAGCATCTTCAGGTTCCACAATAATAAATTTTGGAGTGGATTTATAAAATTTTGCAAATCCTGCTATAGCTGCAGCAGCCATACCACCAACACCGGCTTGTAAAAATACATGTGTGATAGAATTATTTTGTACATCATCAATTATTTCTTTAATCATAATTGAATAACCAGCCATAATATATTTGGGTACTTCTTTATATCCATCCCAAGAAACATCTTGAACAATCTCCCAATTATTTTCTCTAGATTGCTTGATGCATTCTTTTAAAGAAGCATCATAGTTTCCTTTAACACGTATGACTTCAGCATCTAGTTTTCGCATGGCGTCAGCTCTAGACTCGGATACATATTCACTAATAAATATTTTACAATTTACACCTAATCTTTTTGCACCCCAGGCCACAGATCTTCCATGATTGCCAGCAGTTGCTGTTGCAACAGTTTTAGCTTTTTTATCTTTGACAACTTTGTTTACGGCAAAAGCACCCCCAAGGGCTTTAAATGATTTTAAATCAAAACGATAACCCTCATCCTTATAAAAGATATTGTTTAATTTTAGAACTTCATTCAACTTATTAAGATTATGTAGAGGTGTCGATTTATAAGTTTCCCAAGATTGAATCGAGTCTATAGCCTCATCAATATATTTTTCTGGTAAGTGATTTAAAATTTCTGTTTTATTAAAATTAAAGTTTTGATTTTTTACTAATTCCGAAATTTTAAATATTTCGTTCTCTAAAACTGTTGTCATTAATTAACAATCTAGAGTATTAATTTGTTCCCAAGTTGTAATTGGTTTTTTCTTATTAAAGTTATTTTTTCTTTTAAATTCTCTAAGTTCAGAGGTTTTAAGTTTTATATAGCTATTGATTACAGATTTTCCAAACGCATCACTTAAAGATTTATTTTTTTGTAATAAGCTTAATGCTTGAGGTAAATCGTTCGGCAATTTAGGCAAATTTTTATATTTCTTATAATCTGTGTACATATTGCAGTGCAAAGGTTTTCCAGGATTTATCTTTTTATCCATTCCTTCTAATCCTGCCGCGAGAACACCAGCTTGTAATAAATATGGATTTGCAGCGCCATCCATTAATCTTAATTCAAATCTACCTTGATCAGGTACTCTAATCATATGAGTTCTATTATTTCCGGTATAGGAAACACTGCTTGGAGACCAAGTTGCACCTGATTTTGTTGGAGGTGCATTAATTCTTCTGTAACTATTTATAGTTGGATTAAAAAAAGCAGATAGGGCTTGAGCATTTTTCATTATTCCACCCAAAAAACTATAAGCAGTTTTACTTAATCCTAATTCATCTTTTTTATCTAAAAATACGTTTGTTTTACCTTTCCAAACTGAAATATGGGCATGGCAACCATTTCCTGTTAAATTAGTAAATGGCTTTGGCATAAAGGTTGCTCTTAAACCATGTTTTTCAGCTAAATTTTTAACCATAAATTTAAAAAATACATGACGATCTGCTGTTACTAAAGAATCTGTATAATCCCAATTCATTTCAAATTGTCCGTTCGCATCTTCATGATCATTTTGGTATGGTTTCCAACCTAGTTCAATCATGCTATCACAAATTTCTTTAATCAGATCATATCGTCTCATCAATGCTGATTGATCATAGCAAGGTTTTGGCTGGATATCTTTTTTATCTGCAATTGAGTTACCGTCTTCAGATATCAAAAAGTATTCACACTCCACACCAGATTTCATTTGTAAATTTTTTTTTGCTAATTTTTTTATTTGAGCTTTAAGCATAACTCTTGGTGAAGCTTCTACAGGTTTGCCATCCATATATAAATCAGATGCAAGCCAACCAATTTCTTTATTCCATGGTAATTGAATTAAACTATCAGGATCAGGAATTGCAAACATATCACTATCTGCAGGTGTCATATCTAACCATGTTGCAAACCCAGCAAACCCAGCACCATTTTTTTGCATTTCTGCAATTGCTTGAGCAGGTACAAGTTTAGATCTTAGGATACCGAATAAATCGACAAAACTAATTAAGAAATATTTTATTTTTTTTTGTTTAGCTATCTGGGATAAGTTTTTAGGCATATTTTATCCTACCTGTTATGTTGTTAATTATCAATTATTTTTTTATTCCTGGAATCCAATCAGTACCTGCTAACGGAACTCTAGCCATAGCAGCAGCTTCAACAGTTAATGCAGCTAAATCTTCTGGCTCTAGATTTCTAACGTCTGATTTTCCATTAGCTCTTGCTAGTGTTTGCAACTCTAAAGTTAAAGTTGCCAAATAATTTTTAATTCTTTTTCCACCTTCAACTGGATTTAATCTTTCTTCAAGTTTTGGATCTTGTGTTGCAACTCCAACGGGGCATCTACCTGTATGACAGTGATGACAATATCCAGGTTCTGTTCCTAGTTTTTTATAATCATCAACATAAAGTTCTGCATTACAATTTAAAGCCATCATTGCTGCTGATCCTATAGATACAGCATCTGCACCCATAGCTATAGCTTTTGCAACATCTGCACCACTTCTAATACCTCCGGAAATAATTAGTTGAACTTTTCTATGCATGTTTAATTCTTTTAAAGCATCCACAGCTTCTCTGAGTGCACCTAAAGTTGGAATACCAACGTGTTCAATAAAAACATCTTGGGTTGCAGCGGTCCCACCTTGCATACCGTCTAAAACAACCACATCTGCTCCTGCTTTAACAGCTAGAGTCGTATCATAATAAGGTCTTGCAGCTCCAACTTTAACATAAATTGGTTTTTCCCAATTAGTAATTTCTCTTAGTTCTTGTATTTTTATTTCTAAATCATCTGGACCAGTCCAATCGGGATGTCTACAAGCACTTCTTTGATCAATACCTTCTGGTAATGTTCTCATAGCCGCTACTCTTTTATTTATTTTTTGGCCTAGTAACATTCCACCACCACCAGGTTTTGCACCTTGACCAACAACAACTTCAATTGCATCTGCTTTTCGAAGATCATCAGGATTCATTCCATATCTAGATGGTAAAAGTTGATAAACTAAATATTTTGAAGATCCTCTTTCTTCTTTAGTCATACCACCATCACCTGTAGTAGTTGAGGTTCCCATTGCAGAAGCTCCTCTTCCCAATGCTTCTTTAGCATTTGCACCTAAAGCACCAAAACTCATTCCAGCAATTGTTATTGGTATATCTAAGTGTAAAGGTTTTTTTGCAAATCGATCACCAAGAATAACAGAAGTATTACATTTTTCCCTATATCCTTCTAGTGGGTATCTTGACATTGAAGCTCCTAAAAAAACTAGATCATCAAAATCAGGAACTTTTCTTTTAGCTCCCAAACCTCTAATTTGGTAAATACCTTCTCGAGCAGCTCTTTGAATTTCTTTAATGGTTGCTGATGGAAAAGTTTTAAATTCTTTTAGATCTTTTTTCATATTTAATACGAGCTTACATTATCAATTTTAAAATTATATAAATTTCTTGCTGAACCATATCTTTTAAAATTTTTTGCATCTTCAGATATATTCAATTCTTTAAAAATTTTATTCAACTCATCTATATTTTTTTTATCCATTTTTTTTTCTATACAATCAGCACCTAAACTTTTCACTTTACCCTTAACGAAAATTTTAGCTTCATAAATAGAGTCGCCTAGATCAGATTCTGCATCACCCAGTACAATAAGGTTACCTTTTTGAGCCATAAACGCTGACATATGACCAACAGAGCCTTTAACAACAATGTTAATTCCTTTCATAGAAATACCACATCTTGAACTAGCATCTCCTTCAATAATTAGCGTTCCTCCATGTCCTGTTGCACCAGCTGATTGAGAGGCATTCCCTTTTACCACTACTTTTCCTGACATCATATTTTCAGCTACTCCAGTTCCAACATTGCCATGAACTGTAATGTTTGCTTTTTGGTTCATCCCAGCACAATAATATCCAGTATGACCTTTAATAGTTACATCGATATCATCTTTTAATCCTGCACAAATTGCATGTTGTCCTTGAGGATTTAAAATTTCAAATTTTCTTTTATTGTCTTTTCTGTCTATATTTTGGAGATAGTTATTAACTTCTCTTAGCTTTTTTTTATTTAGATCAAAATTCATAGATTACCAGTGGTAGACAATACCAGGCTTAGGTTCAAAAATTTTTGCACTATTAACATTAGGTAAATGTGCCATCGCTTGAAACTCAGAAGCAACCGCAACATAATCTTTTGTTTCAGCAACTACCGCAGGTTTACATGCAATTTCATCTCGTAAAAGAGCAAAGCCATTTTTAGTACCTGCAATAAAAGTATAAAAACCATCTAAATCTTTTAAACTTTGTTTTAAAGTTTTTTCTAAGTTTTTACCTTTAGATATTTCATTCGAGATATATCCAGCAGCAACCTCGGTATCATTTTCCGAATTAAATTTTTGACCATCTTTAATTAGAGATCGTCTTACATTGTTGTGATTAGACAATGAGCCATTGTGAACTAAACATTCATCTTCAGCAGTTGAGTAGGGGTGTGATCCTTGTGTTGTAATTGCACTCTCGGTAGCCATTCTAGTATGACCAATTCCGTGTGTACCTGAGAAAGATGCTAGTTTAAACTTTTTAACGACATCTTTTGGATTACCAGTTTGTTTAAAAATATTAATACTTTTTCCATAACCCACTAATGAAACTTCTTTAATTTCATTTTCTAATATTGATATTACTTTTTTTGGAAGTTCTTTTGTTTCTAAAACAACATGATCTGAATAATCTTTTATTTTTGATTTTTTAAATAGTTTTGAAATTTTTTTTTTAAAATCGATTAAAGACATTTTATTTAAGCAAATAGAATACTTATAAAAATTCTTATTTTCTTTAGAATAGATTGCAAATCCTGCACTATCTGGTCCTCGGGTCGCCATCCCGTCAAGCATACCTGATAAAAATTTACCTAACTGTTTTTCGTATTTTTTTGTTTTAAGATAAATCCCAACAATTCCGCACATATATTTATTTAATTAGAGCTAAAAGTGCATCTTTATAATAAAGAATATTAACAAATACAATAATGATAATAGCAGCTATCACTCCATATTTAGCTTTTGGAAATGCTACACCTCTCATTTTAGAGGGTCTTAAATTCTCGTTATCTTCTTCTGTCATTTGTATGAATTTTATATAAAAAAAGGGCGCCATTTTAAATCATGGCGCCCAAATTTTAATTTTAATTACCAATCAGTAATATTGCTTTTATAATCATTAGCGCCACGTTTCTTCCTAGCCATGCTTTCCAGTTTTTCACTTTCTTGCTTGTTAGTTAGAACGTGCCATCCGATCCATAAAACTATACCAACTATAACCAGTAAAGTTTCACTCGAACCAGCTCCCGGATAAATTGCTCCGACAACCTCTTCTGCACTTAAATGATCTATCCAGTTTGTTACTGTAGCCATATATCTCCTTTACCTAGTTGCTGTGGAAACTGCTTTTTCTGCTTCTTTGTCAGCCTCCATCATTTCATAGTCTAATCCAGCTAACTCTACCTCACGTGGGATTCTTAATTTACCCATACCGTGTAATACTTTAGCTATGATATAACCTGGTAGCATTCCAAGAACACCAAACATTATGATTGCTCCCAAGAATTGCCCCAACGGATTGATAGATGCATATGTTGATCCATCCCACATAGCTCCCACACTGTAACCAGATGAAGGATAACCATTTAGAACAAATCCGCAAATTATTAGTCCAATGAAACCAGCATAACCGTGAACTGCTACTGCACCAACTGCATCATCAATTTTGAACTTACGTTCAACCCAGTAATGTAGTTTGTATGAAATAACAACACCGATCATACCAATAATCATTGCTTGAATTGGATGATATAAATCATTTCCAGCTGAAGCACAGATGACACCTGCTAGTCCACTTGAGTATGTCCAGAATGGATCACCTTTAGCAATCCAATATCCAGCTAATAATCCTCCTGATAACGACATCAAGAAGTTAAAAGTAATACCACTAAGCGTAGTAGGAGTTACATAAATGTTTGTTGCTGTCCAATAAGTTACACCTTCCATTCCATATTCAGGTCCAAGATCAAAAATTGGAATATTACATGCCGCATAAAATCCCCAGAAACCTGTATAAATTAAAAATAATCCAACAGTTACTAGCCAAGGATTTCTTGGTCCAATATTTCTTGGTTCACCACTAGATGAAAACTTACCAATTCTAGGTCCTAAAACTACGAGAACACCTAAAGCAAATCCACCCGCAATTGCGTGAATTACTCCTGATGCATAAGCGTCATGATATCCTAAAATTTTAAGCATCCATCCATCAAAGTGCCATCCCCATGCAGCATCAATTACCCAGAATACAGATCCTATTGCAATTGCTAAAATTCCAAATGCAAAAGTTGTAATTCTTTCAATGATAGCACCAGACACGATTGAAGCAGCTGTCCATGAGAACAGTAAGAAAGCAGCCCAAAAAACACCAGATATTCTGTCACCTAAGTTCACAGCCATAAATTCTGTGTTAGCAACATACCATCTAGCACTAAAGGTACTTTCATCTGTTATAAGCGCTGAACTTTCATTCATTATTGAAGGAGCTATTCCAGGTCCTGTTGGGAAAGCCCAATAAATCCACCAACCAAAGAAAAACCAAGTAACCGTTACTAACGGGACTACCATGGTGTTTTTCATAAGTGTATGCTGATGGTGTTTGTATCTTGAAGCTCCAACTTCATATACACAGAATCCGACGTGGATTAAAAACATCATTACCACTGTTACCCAGTAGTAGAATTCTGTAAATATGGTGGTCAAAGCTGTTAGTTGATCAGTCATATTTTTTTTACTCCCTTATATAAGTTGTTAGGATTCTATAAAAAAATCAAATGACATACAATTACAAAGACAAAAAAAAACCCACTGTTTCCAATGGGTTTTTTTTTATATAAACTAAAAATTGTATTTTTAAAATTTTAAGTAAGCTTTTTTCAAATCAACAAGAGGATGTTTTTTAGACATTTGAAATTTTACTAAAAGTTCTCTTGCAATCATGTCTCTATCTTGTTGATTGTTAGGAAGTTTGATTGATTTTGGAATTGTAACCCAACCATTTGCATTTCTACAAAATACAGCAGGTCTTCCTTCTTCATAACCCATATGAACATCCTCTAACCAATTCAAATCATCCCATCCCATTGCTTCAATATATTTTTTTAGAAATGGCGTAACTTTTTTATAGTCAGGTAATAGGTTAACATCATATCTATAACCGATATGTTGACCAATCATTTTTTCTCTAGCCGTTTCTTTTGATTTGCCAAAAGTAACTTTTTCTTTTTTCACTTTAGATTTATTAACTTTTTTATTTGCCATAACTTAATCCTTATATTTTGTGAAAGTTATTTACACCCACAGTATAATTAGTTCCTGCAAGTGGTACTTTAGCTAAAGCTGAAGCTTCAGTTGTTAAAGCTGCAAGATCTTCAGGCTCTAATGAGTGAATATTAGTTTTACCACAAGCTCTTGCTAACAGTTGTGCTTCAAGAGTCATCGTATGTAAATAGTTGTACACTCTTAAAGCAGCATCATCTGGATTTAGTCTTGCTCTTAATTTAGGATCCTGAGTCGCAACTCCAACTGGACATCTTCCAGTGTGACAGTGATAACACTCACCAGCTTTTACTCCCATTTCTTTTTCAAAGTTAGATTCTGGTATTTCTTTATTGCAGTTTAATGCAATCATCGCTCCAGTTCCTATTGCAACAGCATCAGCTCCAAGAGCTAAACATTTTGCAAGATCTGCACCATCTCTTACACCACCAGCGTAAATCAATGATACTTTTCCATTTTTACCAACGTCATCTATAGCTCTTCTAGCTTCCCTAATAGCTGCAATTCCTGGAATTCCAGTATTAGCGGCAGCGATGTGAGGACCGGCCCCAGTAGATCCTTCCATTCCATCTATATATATAGAGTCAGGATCACACTTAGCAGCCATACGAACATCGTCATATACTTTGGCAGCACCTAATTTTAATTGAATCGGCACTTTATTTTTTGTTAATTCTCTTAGTTCTTGAACTTTTAGCGCTAAGTCATCTGGACCTAACCAGTCAGGATGTCTAGCAGGTGATCTTTGGTCAATCCCTGCAGGAAGTGATCTCATCTCTGCAACTTGGTCAGTTACTTTTTGGCCCATCAAGTGACCACCCATTCCGACTTTTTGACCTTGTCCAATAAATACTTCAATTCCATCTGCTAATTGTGCATGATGTGGATTAAAACCATATCGAGATTGGATACATTGGTAATACCATTTTTCAGAATATCTTCTTTCATCAGGTATCATTCCACCCTCACCAGAACAAGTTGCACTTCCAGCCATTGTAGCTCCTCTTGCTAAAGCAGTTTTTGCTTCATAGGATAAAGCACCAAAACTCATACCGGTAATATAAACTGGGATATCTAATACCATTGGGTTTTCACATCTTGGTCCAATGATAGTTTTAGTTTCACATTTTTCTCTATAACCTTCGATTACAAATCTAGTTAAAGTTCCAGGTAAGAAAGTTAAATCATCAAAGTTTGGAATCTTTTTCATTAACGCCATTCCACGCATTCTGTAACGACCTAACTCAGCTTTAATGTGAATATCGTCTATAACATCTGGTGTAAAAACAGCATTTAGACCAAGTAAACTTTTATTTCTACTTCCGTCTTTATTAATATGAACGTCAGCTTTTCCACCAACATTTCCTTGACCATTTTTCTTTTTAGTTTTTTTCTTAGCCATTAAATTGCTCCTTTTTTCTCAGTAGGTTCCAAATTATCATAGTTCCAAAGTTTTTTACCAGCTACGACTTTAGTCATTTTGCTAACGTCAAAGTTTTCACCTATCTCTGCAACTTTAAGTTTTCGTTTTAACCAGGATTTATCATCTTCAGTTAGCTCAGCTACAATCGCATCACTTCCAAAAGATTCTATTTTTCCACCAATATAAATGATTCCATCATACATAGAGTCTCCCAAGTTAATTCCAACATTACCCAGAATAATTATTCGACCTCTTTGCATCATAAAACCAGTGAATGCACCAGAGTCGCCACCTACAATGATAGTTCCACCCTTCATATCAATACCAGTTCTTGAACCAACACTTCCTTTACAAATTAAATCACCACCTCTAATAGCGGCACCAAAAGAAGAACCTGCATTTTTTTCAATTACAACTTTTCCTGACATCATATTTTCAGCACATGACCAGCCAACACGACCATTAATTCTAACCACTGGTCCATCGCATGAGCCAACACCAAAATAACCTAAACTACCTTCAAAAATTAAATTTAATTTATTTAAAATTCCAACTCCTAGACTATGCTTTCCTTGAGGGTTTTTGATTACGATAGTGCCATAACCTTTGCTCATAAGGTTATCTATTTCTTTATTTGCTTCAGTAGCCGTCATATCTTTAACGTCTAATTCAGTTCTTTTATTGAAATCGACATCATAAGTACCAAAATAATAAAAATTTTCAGCCTCATCAGGGTTAAAGAATTTTTGCTGAGTTCTTCCAGTTAACAACTCAGTGTGCATACCCATTGACTGGGCTTTTGATTTTTTACTAGTTTTTAGATTTGCCATACTTTGACCTCCCCATTGTATGGATCGTATGTATCAATTTCTTGTGGTAACACAGATCGAATTGCAATTTCTTCTGATCCCATTGCAACTAAGTCATCTGACTCATAAAGTACCAACGGTTTTGCAGCCATCGTATCCTTCGCCATACCTAAAGAGTCTTTTGTAGCCACAAAGTAAGTGAACACACCATCAAGTTCTCTTAAAGAATCTTTCATACCTTCTTCAAGAGATGCGCCACTTCTCATTTTGTCTGCAAGATAAACTGCGATTAATTCAGAGTCACAATCAGACATAAATCTCATACCCTTGTGTTCTAAAACTCTTCTATTATTCCAATAGTTAGTTAACTGTCCATTATGAACTACCGATACATCACTAAACGGATAACCCCAAAATGGGTGAGCTGATTTAATGTCTACACCAGACTCTGTTGCCATTCTGGCATGGCCGATCGCATGCGTGCCGACTATCTTATCTAAGTTATATCTACCACATACAGCTTCAGCATTTCCTAGATCTTTAACAACTTCAAGAGATTTACCTAAAGATAAAATTTCAACACCTTTAACACTTTCAACTTTTTGTGAAAAATCTCTAAGATCTTGGCTGTTTAGAGAAAGCTCGTATCTTAAAGAGTAGGGCAATATTCTTTCTTCTTTAATAACTTTTGCACCTAACTCTTTCATTTTTGCGTTTACAACTTTAATTCTCTCATCATAAACTGACACGTCTTCCATAATAGAAGTACTACCTTCACCAACGTTTTCTCCAACCTTTAGACGCATGATGAAATTTTTTCCATCATTATCACCATATATAGCGTAACCAGTAGAGTCTTCGCCTCTATGTTTAAGAGCCTGAAGCATTCCTTGAAGCTCTTTACCTACACTAGAGGATTTTCCTCTATGTATTAATCCTGCAATCCCACACATTATCTTTTATCTCCCTATCTTTGTTAACTATTATGGTAAGCAATCTAAATATGTATCTAGATCCCATTGAGTTGTTGCACCCAAAAATCTTTCCCATTCATCATTTTTATACCAATGAAACACTTTGTACATTTCATCTGGCATTGCAGATTGAATAACTTTATCTTCAGCTAATCTATCTAATGCTTCACCAAGACTTAAAGGTAATTTCTTAACATCTTTACCAGCTTTTTGAGCTTCATAAATATTTCTAGACTCTGGTTTACCTGGATCAATTTTATTTGAAATTCCATCATCCATTGCTTTAAGTAATGCAGCACCCATTAAGTATGGATTGTGCATTGAGTCTACCGATCTATACTCAAATCTACCTGGTGCAGAAACTCTCAATCCACAAGTTCTATTTTGAAATCCCCAATCAGCATAGACAGGTGCCCAAAAACCTTGGTCCCAAAGTCTTCTGTAAGAGTTAACAGTAGAAGACCCAATTGCTGTTAAAGCTGGTAGGTGTTTCATTATTCCACCAATTGACAACAAGCCAATTTTTCCTGGTAGTTGAACATCTTTCGTATCAGGCATAAATGTGTTTGTTCCACCTTCAACATATGTAAATACTTCTTCAACACCTGGAAGTGATTTATGTCCAAGTTTATTTAATTTATCTTTTCCACCTTTCCACAACGACATATTAGTATGACATCCACTAGCCGACACTCCCATAAATGGTTTTGTCATAAAGCATGCAATCAAATTAAACTCTCTTGCAACTTGCGCACAAATTTGTCTGTAGGTTGAAAGTCTATCGGCATTTCTCAACACATCATCATACATCCAGTTTAACTCTAATTGACCTGGTGCATCTTCATGATCTCCTTGAATCATATCAAGACCCATCGCTCGTGCATACTCCATCACTTTCATAAATACTGGTCTTAAAGATTCAAATTGATCAATATGATAACAATATGGTTTTGAGAAACCTTGTCCTGTTGGTGAACCATCTGGGTTTTTAGTTAACCACATCATTTCTGGTTCAGTTCCAACTCTTAATTGATAACCATGTTTCTTCTTAAATTCAGCTGCAATGATTCTTAAATTACCTCTGCAATCAGAAGTTAAATGTCCACCTGGGTTATCTCTTTCTTCTCTATTTCTAAAACAAGTACAGAATACTCTTGCAACTTTTTTATCCCAAGGTAGTTGAACAAAAGTTTCAGGATCTGGTATCCCCACTAATTCTTTTGCCTCTGGACCATAACCGATATAATTTTTATGACGATCTAAGAATAAATTTGCAGTTGCTCCATAAACTAATTGAAAACCTTTTTCACAAGTTCTTTCCCAATGATCTGCTGGAATACCTTTTCCAACAACTCTACCTGTTACTGAAATGAATTGAAAAAATATATATTCAATTCCAAGTTCATTAATTTTTTGTCTTACCTTTTTTACTAATTTGTCTCTACCGGGTTGTTTTACATGTTTTTCTAGATCAGTCATATTTCTCCTTTAGGATTTTTTAGAAACAAAAACTAACTGAAAAAAAATTAACTGTCTACTTAGATTAAATCTAACTCCAAGGAAAAGGACTATTCGAAGTTGGGTGCAATTCACCCTTCGCGTATCGATTGAATCTAAATGGTTTTAACAACTCGCTTTCAGTTCCTAAAATTTCTTGTGCAACTAAATGTCCAACACCGATCATTTTATAACCGTGGTTAGCATCTGCAATCATGTATACGTTTTCAAAAAATCTATCAAAAATAGGAAATGCATCTGGCGTCATACATCCAAGACCACCAGAAGGACCTTTACGATATAAATTGGATTTACCTTCAAATCTTTTTTGACAATGTGCCAAAGCTGAAGACCACATGTCTGAAAACTCTTCTGTTGTTTGATATTCTGGTGACTCCAAACCATAAGGATCAACATTAACTTGATCAAAATGTTTTTTTACTATGTATGGAGAAGTTCCACCTTGCACACCTAAACCTTCGATATCAGGTTTGTAATAAATTCCCCACAACTTATCAGTAATTAATTTTTTATCTTTATCAGAGTATAATGGCGCATCTGTATCAACATGAATTACTGGTGGCTGTTTACCGTCATTTGTTTTTAAGTAATCAGCAGGAACTCCAAGAACACCTTCTTGCAAAAACCAATACTTCCACATTTCAACTTCATGCATTTTTCCATCTTTACCTTTTATTTCAGTAGTTTTAGGTAACTCTAACATATTCCAAAAATCTCTAACCCAAGGTCCCGCACCAACTACCACTTGATCGCAATCAATAGTTCCTTTGTCAGTCACCACGCCAGTAACTGCATTACTATTGCTGCCTCTTTTAAATCCTGTAACTTTTACACCTTTGTGAACGTTAACTCCGTTTGCATTTGCTTTACTTTCAATTGCTTTTATTGAGTCTTTATTAAATGCGTAACCACCTTTTTTTTCATGAAGCACAGACGTAATTCCTTTAGCCTGCCAATCATCAAAAATTCCTCGCATATAATTCATACAATCTTTTTCACCTTCAATAAAAACTGACTCGTAACCAATTGCTTTTTGTTGTGCGTAAATACTTGCAACATCTTTATGCATAACTTCTGGAGAAATTTGCATATAGCCAACTGAATTATACTTGAAAGCTTTAGGATCACTTTCCCAAACTGAAACTGAATGAGCCATTAATTCTCTCATTGCAGGTTGGAAATAATTGTTTCTTACCACACCACATGCAATTCCACTTGCACCGGCTGCTGTATCTTTTTTTTCTAGTACAACTATGTCTCCAGGATTTTTATAAGTTTCAGATAATTTCCATGCAGTACTTAATCCGTGAATTCCTCCACCGATAATAACTACTTTAGCTTTTGTTGGTAATGTCATAATTAAATATTATTTTGTGCAATAGGAATTAATATGATTTCTTATATAAATAATAATTATATATAAAAAATATAAATTAATAGATTTAGTAGCTAATATTTTGCAGAGTATTTAAATACTGATCAAACTCTTTAACAAAAGTTTCAGTTGGAATGATATTTTTTATTCGCTGATCAGTTGAAGTTTTTTCAAGCTTAAAAAATCCTTTTTCACATGCTTCATTTATAATTAGTGCTGATTTAGGTCTAGATGTTTTAAAAAGTCTAGTCTTCAATTGTTCTACAGATAATTTTTCTTTCAATTTGTATGCAGACATTACTAATAACATCATATGATAATGAGAAGGAGATTTTCTAAAAAAATAATTACTAGAAGTATGAGCTTGTTTCATTTGCTCTTCCCAAAACTCTAATAAAGTTTTTTTATTGGACATTTATGCTTTTACTCTAGACTTGGTAGGATCATAAAAAGGAAACGAAACAATTTTTGCTGTAATTCTTTTTTGATGACCATCTATTTTACCAATTTCTACTTCTGTATTTAATTCTGAATATTTAGTATCAATTCTACAAAGTGCAATATTTTTTCCAAGTTTAGGAGACAACATTCCACTTGTAATTACTCCAATTTGAGCTTTTCCAACATAAACTCCATCACCATGTTTTGCTGGTTCATGTCCAATCAATTCTAAACCAACTAATTTTTTTTGAGGGTTAGCTTTTCTTTTTATTAATTCTTCTTTTCCAATAAAGTCATCCTCTTTAGTTTTAAGTGGAACTGTAAAGCCAATACCTGCCTCAAAAGGATCTGTTTGATCATTGAATTCATATCCATAAAAAATCAATCCAGCTTCTATACGAACCATATCTAATGCTTCAAGCCCTAGAGGTGTAATATTAAATTCTTTACCAGCTTCCCAAACTTTTTCCCATACTTCTGCTGCATCTTTAGGGTGACACCATATTTCAAAACCAAGCTCACCTGTATAACCTGTTCTTGAAACTATTATTGGTGTACCAGTTTCTTTTTCAATTCTTGCAATTGAGAATTTAAACCATTGCAGTTCTTGCATTGAAGCTTGTTTTGGACCTGTCCAAACAAATTTTTCTAAAATTTTTCTACTATTAGGTCCTTGAACAGCAATATTGTGAATTTGGTCTGTTGCAGATTTAATCCACACCTTATAATTTTTTTTCTTAGATTGTTCTTTTAGCCATTCACCACTGTATTCATCTCCACCAATCCATCTAAAATTATCTTGGCCTAATTTGAAAATAGTTCCATCATCGAGCATACAACCATTTTCATAACACATTGCTGTATAAGCAACGTCACCTGTTGATAGTTTTTTAACATTTCGAGTTAAAGTATATTGCATTAAATTTTCTGCATCTGGTCCTAAGATTTCAAACTTTCTTAGTGGAGATAAATCAGTAACGATGGCACTTTCTCTACAAGCATTGTACTCTTTTATAGTCCCTGAATTTGTAAAATTATTTGCTAACCAGTAACCTTTGTACTCAACAAAATTTCTTGTGTGTTCTGATGTTTTTTTATGAAATCCAGTTTCCTGAGTAAGTTTTGGTTCAGAGTCTGTTTTCATTCTAAATGCAATTGCTTTTGAATATTTTTGTTCTTTTGGATAAGTTCTAACAAATATATCTGTCGGATTCCATCCATTTGCGGCATCAATATCACACGGACAAGCTGAAGATAAACAAGTCAAATCTTTTAAAGCTCTAAAAAGAACATAATCACCTGGCCTAGACCATGGTTCATCAAAAGTTGCAACATTGTTTTGATCAATAGCAGTATTAAAAAAAAGGTTAATAGCTGACCAACCTTTTCTTGATGGCACTTCATATTTAATTAACTCATTATTGAAATTTTCTGAACAATTGATATGGCCCATGTAACCCATATCCTCATAGTATTTTGCTGTGCAGGCTAAATTAAACGTATCATGCCTTCCAACGGTATCTCTAATTACTTCAACCATTGGTTCATGGTCATTGTCATAAAATTTTGAAAATAATCCTGGTCCAGGATAAGCACTTCCCATGAAAGTTCGTGTAGTTTTATCATCAATGATATTAACTATTCCTTCATTTAATTTTCTAGTATCAAATGCAAGAAAATCAGAACATTGTCTTCCGCCAGTATCAATTATTTGAATAAATTCACCAGCCTTTACTTCATAACTTTCTGCAGTACTTCTTTTTATAAATTTTTCATTATTGGGATCACCTAAAGGTTCTGGAAGAAAATATTGTTCTTCTGTTTCTTGATAATTTGCTCTGTTTAAAAATATTGTTAAATCAGAAGGTGGATTTTGATTGTGAACATTCATAAAGTCACCAGGCGCAGCTATCATTACGATACATTTATCTTTAGATTTCAATGAAAGTTTTTCTCCCATTGGACAATCTTCATTAAAAATAATAGATGACTTTGCTTTATTTAAATCTAAATTTTTTTTCTTGAATAGTTTTGAGATTTTTTCATCCTTAGAAATAGATTTCTTACAAAATTCTGCACTTGAGTTCTCTTTTAAATCTAAAATCGATAAATTACTTTTTCCATTAGAATCAAAAACAACAATTTCAGAAATTTGTTTTCCTTCATTATTAATTAAATCTATTTTATCTTCAGGAAAAACTTCAATAACTGAAATGCCTCCACCCTTAACCAAATACCTTTCAACCCCTGGTGGTAGAGTTCTTAATCCTGGATTTTTAATATTTTTACTGGTTCCAATCATAAATAATAAAAAAAATGTGCAATAAAAAAATTGTTATATTTATTATACATTAAATTCTATTGACTATAACTTTAATTAATAACATACTTTAAAAATTAATATTAATAGAGGGGAACAAATGAAAAAAATAATATCATTGTTGTCTGCTTTAATAATTTCAGCAGTAAGTTTTGCTGGAATCTCAAATGCTGCAGACAGTAAAAAACCCATAGTAATCCCAACACATAACTGGTCAAGCCAAGTTGTAATGGCTTATGTTATTGGTGGAATTTTTGAAAGCATGGGCAATAACGTAAAATATGTACCTGCTGATTCACAGGCAGTTTATGAATCAATCCGAATTGGTGATGTAACAATATCTCACGAAGTTTGGGAATCTGCTTTTGGTAAGTCGTTTACTACTGCACTAGAGAAAGGTGGAATTCTAGATTGGGGTGATCATGAAGCTAGAACTCTAGAAGATATGGGATATCCAAATTGGGTTGCCGACAAAGGATTATGCCCTGGTCTACCAGACTGGACAGCTCTAAAAAATCCTGATTGTGCTAAAAACTTTGTAACACCAGATTCTGGTGGAAAAGGTCGAATGTTAGAAGGACCTCAAACTTGGCACGGTGATTTAATACCTCAAAGAGTTGAAGCTTTAGGTCTATCAGACTTATGGACTGTTAAATTTGCTGGAAGTGCTGATGCACTTTGGGCTGAATTATCAGCTGCTGAAAAAGAAGGAAGAGGAACTATAATTTTTAACTGGACACCTAATTTTACTGATGGTGCTGGATTTACATTTATTGATTTCCCTCCTTACACTGCAGGTTGTAGACCAGAAGATGGTGGAGATGGAAAATGTGGATCTCCTGATGGATACTTGAAAAAAGCTGTGAATGTTGATTTTCCAAAAACACATCCTGCAGCTGCGAATGCATTTAAACAAATGTCATTCTCTACAAGTCAAATTGGGGCAATGGCAGCTTTAGTTGATGTTGACAAACTAACTCATGAAGATGCAGCTAAAAAATGGTTAGCTGATAATAAGAGTGTTTGGCAAGGTTGGACTAAATAATAGCTTTAGCTAAAAATTTAAATCCCTCCCGATTAATTTTGGGGGGGATTTTTTTTTACTAAATTTTTGTGTAAGATAATTCTATGAAAAAATATCTCATTTTATTTTTTGTATTTCTTTTAATCCCAACATTAGTAGAAGCTAGGAGCACAGGATGCAAAGAAGGTAATTGCGAAAATGGATATGGTAAATGGGTATACACAGACAAAACAACTTATGAAGGTGAATGGGTTAACACGCAAAAACATGGTACCGGTTTAGAAACATGGCCTAATGGTTATATCTATAAAGGAGAATTTAAAAATAGTGAGTGGAATGGAAAAGGAACACTAACTTTTCCAGATGGCTCAATGTATGAAGGTGAATGGGTTAATGGTTTTATGAATGGACAAGGCATTTTTACATGGGCAGATGGCAAAATAAAATCTGGAACTTGGAAGAATGGGATATTAATTGAGTAAAAAACTATAAAAATGGAAATAAAAAAAAAAGACAATATAGTTAAAGACTTTGCTGGATTAATGTTAGTCACAGTATTCGTCATTTTATTTTTTACAGTTTTAAATAGTATTTTTGGCCAAGGAGATGAATTAGTTGCTAAAATGAAAATTGAAGAAGAAAGAATAGCTAAACAACAAAAATTAAGTAAATTAATTTCTTCATTACCATCAGGTGTTTTAGTAACTTTTGATGGAACAAAAAATTATAAATTAACAGATGAGCTGTATGAAGCTGTTTGTGAGGCGACAAAATTAATTCCACAAAGAGCAATTATGGGTGCCAATTTCCTTAATCATGAGGCTTACCAAATTTATACAAATAATGGAAATTTAATAGAAGATACATTTGTTAGATGGGAAAATAATATATGTATTGCAGGATACACTGTTGTGGGACCACTCAATGATGGTACTGAAAAAAAAATAACAGTAAGTGGAGAAGCGCTTAGTTTTTTAAGCACAGGAATTGATACTAGGGTTTATTTTATAAAAAATTTTTAGGAGGAAAAAGTAATTATATACATTTTAAATTAATTTAATTTCGTATAACTTGTTATAAATTTATGTCTGAAGCAGTAATTAAGTGTGACTCCGTGTATAAAATTTTTGGTGAAAATGCCAAAAAAATGCTTCGAGAAGCTAATGGAAAAGTTGATGCTAAAACATTTCAGGATAACGGTTGCATAGTTGGGGTTAATAATGCTTCCTTTGAGGTATTAAAAGGAGAAATGCTAGTAGTTATGGGTTTATCTGGCTCAGGTAAGTCCACTTTATTAAGATGTATTTCAAGATTAACAGATGCCACTTCAGGAAAGATATTTATTGAAGGGCAAGATTTATTAACTCTAAATAACAAAGAGCTCATAGAACTTAGAAGAAGCAAAATGGGAATGGTATTCCAGAGTTTTGCTTTGTTACCGCACAAAACTGTTTTGGAAAATATTGCTTTTCCTCTTCAAATTAAAGGAATTAAAACTGACGAGAGTATTTCAAAGGCAATTGAGATGGTAAAATTGGTTGGTCTAGAGGGAAGAGAAAATTATTTTCCAAGAGAATTGTCAGGAGGACAACAACAAAGAGTAGGGATCGCAAGGTCTTTAGCTGTTGAGCCAGATATTTGGTTTTTAGATGAACCTTTTTCTGCACTAGATCCACTTATAAGAAAAGAAATGCAAGATGAATTTTTAAGGCTTCAAGATAAATTACAAAAAACCATCATGTTTATTACCCATGATTTTGATGAGGCTTTAAAGTTAGCTGATCGAATAGCAATTATGAAAGATGGAATAATTGAACAGTTAGATACTCCTGCAAACATTGTTCTTAATCCTGCAACAGAGTATGTAAGAAAATTTACTGAAGAAGTTCCAAGAGAAAAAGTTTTAACAATTGAAGATGTTATGGATGAAACAAAAGAAGATAATCTTGGTGATTTAAAAATTTTAAAAGATGAAATTATTGAAAAAGTGGCTGAAAAAATTTTAACCCAAGATAAATCAATTTCAGTCATTGACAAAAATAACAAAATTGTAGGATCTATAGATCCTAATAAAATTATACGAACTGTATTTGGATCAAGAAAAACTGAATAAGTAATGGAACTATTAAAAAAATATCCAAAGTTATCTCAATGGTTATTTTTATTAATAATTTTTTTCGCTTTGTGTTTTGCCATTGATGTTCCTGAAACTTATAAATTTATAAGAGGTCAGGCTGAATTTATTAAGGACCCTAATCAAAGCACTTACATTTTTCTCGGCAAAGAAGTTAGATATTATGCATTTGATAATTTTTGGCGACTACCACCTTTAATGGGTTGGTTGCCGATATGGATAAATGATGGTTTATTTTATTTATTAAATGAATGGATGCCAATGGAATTTTGGGATGCAGATGTTCAAGAATTTAAAACCCAACCTTTATTATTAAAAATTACTAGAGACATAACTGCCTTTATGACTTTTTTAATAGAGTTGTTTAGAGAGGTACTTTTGGGTGGAGTAGAAACTATTGTAGCTTTTACAAGTTGGGACTGGATTGATGCTCATCCTTGGGCTGAATTACCTGGACTACCTTGGACTATTGTAACTGCTGGAGCAGCTTTATTGAGTTATAAATTAAGTGGCAAGGGATTGGCTTTATTTGCGGCTTTTACCATGACTTATATTTCAATATTTGGTCAGTGGGCGCCATCTATGCAAACACTGTCTTTTATAATGGTCGCCGCTCCATTATCTTTTGCTTTCGGTCTTGGTTTAGGAATTTTAGCTTATAAAAGTAAAACAGCTGAAAAAATACTTTATCCTATTCTACTAGTAATGCAGACTATGCCGCAATATGCAGTTCTTGTTCCAGCAATGGTTTTGTTTGGCATTGGTGATCATGCAGCAGTGATAATTACAATGGTAGTTGCAATACCACCTATGATCTTATTAACATTATTGGGATTGAGAGCTGTACCTCCTGAAGTAATAGAAGCAGGTAAGATGAGTGGCTGCAATAATTGGCAGTTAATGTTTAGAGTTTTAATACCAACAGCAAGAAGAGATATTTTAATAGGTGTTAATCAAGTCATAATGGTTTGTTTTTCAATGGCTGTAATAGCAGCATTTATAGGTGCTAAAGGACTAGGTTGGAATTTATTATTAGCTCTCAATCAATTAAATATCGGTCTAGCCTTAGAAGCAGGTCTGTGTATCAGTCTCATTGCAATTTTGTTAGATAAAATGTCTTTAGCATGGGCAAACAAGCAGACAGACTATTTTGGGAACTTAACTTTTTTTCAAAGATATAAAAACACAATATTTTTTTTGATATCAATTATTATAGGTTTGGTACTTGCTTATATTGGATCAATTTATTTTAAAGATGGTTTTAATTATTTATTTGAAGTTCCACATAATAAAGGAATTTCCACAGCTGGATTTTGGAACAAAGGGGTAGATTGGATTTTTGAAACTTTCTTTCAAACATTAAAAATATTTAATACTTGGTTGATAACAGAAGTCTTGCAACCGATGAGAGCACTTTATCTAAGAATGCCTGCTGTAGCTACATTAGTTTTAGTAGTAGGAGCTGGTTATATTATTGGGGGTATTAGATCAGCATTAGTTGTTGGATCTTTGACATTATTTATTGCTTTAAGTCCGTGGTGGGATCGAGCATTAGTGACAACTTACATGGCAACATTTGGGGTAATTATTTCTTGTATACTAGGATTAATTGTTGGAACTATTTGTGTACAAAATAAAGTTACTACAAATTTTATGCTAGGGGTTTGTGATATCTTTCAAACATTTCCTTCATTTGTCTATTTAATTCCTGTAATGATGTTATTTGGAATTACTGACACTTCAGTATTAATAGCAGTAATTGTCTATGCAACAATCCCAGCAACACGTTATACCATTGAAGGATTAAGAAGTGTTCCACCTGCTTTACATGACGCTGCAACTATGTCAGGCGTAACTAAAGTTCAGAGATTAATAAATGTAGAGTTTCCAATTGCATTCCCACACATGATGTTAGGGCTAAATCAAACAATAGTTTTTGCGCTATTTATGGTGATTATTGGAGCATTTATTGGAACAGAAGATTTGGGGCAATATATACTTAAGGCATTATCAGATAAAAATGGTGGAGGAAAAGGACTAATTCTAGGATTGTGTGTTGCGTTTATTGGGCTGATATTTGATAATTTGATCAGAACTTGGGTAGAAAAAAGAAAAAAACATTTAGGTCTAAATTAAAATCTTTGTGAAAAAATTTATTGTTGCCATTGATCAAGGCACCACCTCTTCAAGAGTGATACTTTTTGATACACAAGGTAATGTTAAATTTAAATCTCAATTAGAAATAAAACAATTTTTCCCAAAAAATGGCTGGGTAGAGCAAGATGCTAATGAAATTTGGAAGACAACCT
>Ga0181598_1000221_pt1 | contig 53290 bp, 50 predicted proteins | sample 041ome_4_FD_153295 | JGI IMG/M metagenome (GOLD analysis project Ga0181598, IMG submission 153295) | Coastal salt marsh microbial communities from the Groves Creek Marsh, Skidaway Island, Georgia - 041404US metaG (spades assembly) | ecosystem: Environmental > Aquatic > Marine > Intertidal zone >... | reverse complement strand
TCTCGGGCCGCGGTCCTTGGACCAACGACGGGGGTTACTATGCCCAATCGCTGCATTTAAGCCTCAGGACCATGGACCGGGGCCCCCCATCATAAGGCCCCGCGTCTCGGACCACGGGCCTTTAGTATTAGCCTTGTAAACTCATTCGGCGATAATTTTGTTTGGATGTACATCTCGGTTCACGCATCAATTTCACGCTGAACCGTGCCGGTGCTCTCGCTGAGCGGCGTCAATAGTTGAAACCCCAAATTCAAGCTACACTAGCAATCTGATGCGAGTCCCCATTCGTCTAACTGCGCCAGCCCAAGAGCATGCTCATAGACAAGATATTGCTAATGTATTAGCTCATCCACGATGAATAAATTCTCTGATGCACGTTTTTGTGATCGTAAGACACAACCAAGTATGTTTACTTTGGTCCTTCTAGCCAGCATTTCCATGCTTGCGATGAATAGTTTTTTGCCGAGCCTACCAGCTATGGCTGTTCATTTTGACACTACGGTTGCGATTATGGGGGTATCTGTCGCAATTTATTTGGGTTCAAGCGCAGTTATACAAATTTTAGTTGGACCGTTGTCCGACAAAATAGGCCGCAGGCCGGTTTTGTTGTGGTCTCTTAGTATTTTCATTTTTGCTAGTTTTGCATGTATATTTGCACAAAACACAGCTGTTTTTATGACTTTGCGCGCTGTTCAAGCCTTTGCTGCATGTGGAATGGTCTTATCTCGTGCAATCGTGCGTGACACTAGTGACACTCAAGCATCCGCCTCAAAAATAGCCTATATCGCGATGGGGATGGCGATCACACCAATGGTTGCCCCTGCCTTGGGAGGATTTCTAGATAGTTGGTTTGGATGGAAATCAAATTTTTGGATGATAGGTGGCGTAGGGCTCATAGTATGGATTGTGACATATTTTGACCAAGGTGAAACAGCACCATCGAGCACAATCGGGTGGCATAAACAAATCAAGGAATACCCTGAACTGCTGGCCTCTAGACGCTTCTGGGGTTATTGTTTGACATCAGCTTTTGCTGCTGGCGCATATTTTGCGTATCTTGGTGGTGGACCGTTTGTGGGTTCAGACGTATTCAACCTAAGTCCCGAAAAATTAGGTCTTTATTTCGGTACGCCCGCTATTGGATATTTTGTAGGTAATTTTATTTCAGGACGTTACTCATTAAGATTAAGTATTGATTATATGATCTTAATCGGCTTGATTGCGATATTTATTGGCATGTCTTTATCGATGTTGTTGTCGTTTTTTGGGCAGTCTAGTGCGATGAGCTTTTTTGGCTGTTTGATTTTTGTGGGTTTCGGCAATGGATTGTGCCTTCCAAACGCAACTGCTGGGATGTTGTCAGTGCGTCCCCATTTAGCAGGCGCAGCCTCTGGTTTAGGCGGCTCAATATCGATAGCTGGAGGTGCGGGTCTTTCAACTTTAGCTGGGCTAGTACTAGCTCCTGGAAGCACTGAGATGCCCTTGCTAATACTTATGTGGGCTTCATCATTACTTGGGCTAATCACGGCTTTGTTGGTGCAAAAACTTAACAAAGAATTTTCTTTGAATGCCTGATTTAGCTAAAAGTGTTTGCTGTGCCACACGGTTAAGTAGCTGTTTGCGTGATGAAGCCTCCTAAGTCCGCTCAAGGCGCCACACAGGCTGGATGTGGGGGTAGGTTGGCTTTACGGACTTGCAGGAACACCACCTCTGTTCACGTATCTATCTCAAGCTGAGCCGCGCCGCTGCTTTCGCTGAGTGGCGTTAATTATTGAGCGTGTAGACTTCGGTTGTGTTAGCAATCCGATCCGAGTCTCATTTGTCTGACGGCCCCTTGGCTGTCTCTTCGTTCTTCATATTTGGATACATTATTAATTTCGAACCATTTTTAGCATAGTGATAGTGCTCGACAACCCAATCAAACCCAATCATATTTCTTTTGAAAGGTGAGAGCAGAATGTCGAAATTTATTGTGCAAGCGGAAGCCACTGGCGACGTTTTGTACTCTGATGAAGGTCTGAGTTTTTGGGGTGGCGTTGATCCCCTCACCGGACGAGTTGTCGATGTTCACCATCCATGGTATGGCCATGAAATAGCAGGGAAAATCTTGGTCATGCCAACTAGTCGTGGCTCGTGTTCGGGTAGTGGGGTTTTGCTGGAGCTCGTGCTGAACGGACGCGCCCCTGCAGCGCTTATTTTTTCCATGGCTGAAGAAACTCTGACACTCGGCGCGGTGATTGCTGCACGCTTTTTTGGAAAAACGATTGCTGTAGTGCATCTTGAGAGCGAGGAATTTGATGCTTTGTCTCAAGTGCCAGAAGCGACAATCCGAGAAAACGTACTTTTTTTTAGAAAGAATAGATGTACTCTTCGGCCTTTACAAAAATTTGATCTAAAGCTTTCGCCCCTAGACAAGTTGCGATTATCTGGCGACCCAACGGACCCGACCACCTTGGCAATGGAGGTAATCTGTATCATGGCGGTTGCTCTGGGTGCCGAGCGATTGACGGATGTTACACGCGGCCACATCGATGGCTGTATTCTGGCCCATGATGCCAATTTAATTTTCGCCGAACGTATGGCAGAACTTGGTGCAAAAGTGCAAATCCCGACCACCATCAACGCGATCTCTGTCGACCGAGAAAATAGCGCATCATATGGCTTGCCAACGTCGTTTGAAAATGCAGCCAGTCGGTTGGCGGATGCGTATGTAAAAATGGGAGCGCAGCCGACTTTTACCTGTGCGCCTTACCTCCTTGATGATGTGCCGCAATTGGGTGAAATTATCGGTTGGTCGGAATCGAACGCGGTCATTTTTGCAAATTCTGTCTTGGGCGCGCAAACAGCGAAGCTGCCGGATTATTTGGACCTATTCGTGGCTATAATCGGGCGCGCACCCGATACAGGCATGTACAACGTGGAATGTCGACGACCATCCTTGGCAATTGATTGTTGGGTGCCGGAGCACCACGATGACAGCCTTTGGCCTTTACTGGGTTGGATCGCAGGACGTCTATCCCCTGATCGGGTTCCTTTACTGAGAGGCTTGGCACATCATGAACCGTCTCACGATGATCTGCGCGCACTTTGTGCTGCTTTTGGGACGACCTCAGCGTCGCCAATGCTGCATGTGGCCGGCGTTACGCCAGAGGCAGAATTGCCGCTGACAGCTGGTGCGGAGAGCGTCTGTATTTCACCGCCTGACTTGGTTGAGGCCTGGACTAGCCTTAATTCAGGCCCTGAAGCCGTTGAACTTGTGGCTATCGGCAGTCCGCATGCCTCGTATGACGAGGTCGCAAAGTTTTGCGAATTTTTAGGAGGCCGATCTAGGTGCCTTGGGACTGATGTGATCGTGACCCTTGGGCGTAGCATCCTGAAACAAGCGACTGAGGCCGGTTTGGTCCAGCAACTGGAGGTTTGCGGTGTAAAGGTCATTCCAGATCTCTGCTGGTGTTCAATCACAGAGCCTATTTTTCCAACAACGGCGCGCAATCTTATAACAAACTCTGGGAAATACGCGCATTATGCGCCGGGGCTCTGTGGGCGAACCGTGCGTTTTGGCAGCCTGAGAGATTGCGCAGAAGCTGCCGTTACAGGCAAAGCCTGCAAACACCCGCCCGGGTGGCTTTCGCCGCAATAAGCACAACGGACTACCAATCCAACTGGATCTGTTATTTGCGTCGTCCGAGTGTATCCAGATGAGCTTTGGCTTCGACCTCTGTAGTCCACTTTCCAGCGCGGACGTATTGCTTGGATGCGTCTTCATATGGCTGATAGTCCCAAACTGGAGCGGATCCAATCTTGTGACTACGATTAATCAAACGTCGCCGGTTCTGGTCCTTGATTATGCGCTCTCTCAAGGCTTTTGCATCCCATAACGCTCGGGCCTCTGACAGCATCGCGTCAAGAGTTTCGGCATAAGCTGGATGATGCGAGACATTGGTAAGCTCATCAGGGTCTGAGTCAAGGTCGAACAAAAGGGGGGGGTCAATCTCGCTATAAAACAACTTTACCCGCCCGCGAAGTAGCATAAAAGTAGGCTCAAAAATACCTTCTGATAGGAGCTCTCCAGGAACTGCCCGCGGTTCTATAGGTTCCCGATTAAGTAACGGTATCAAAGAGATACCATCGGTCTCGATAACATCTTTCGATGTGCCAGCGAAATCTGCGAACGTCGGCAGAATATCCAATAGTGATACCGTCTCATTTACGCAGTGTGGATTGAGCCGATCACCTGCCCAAAAAATCAATGGAACCCGCGTTGACCATTCAAAAAACGTCTTTTTATAGTGTAGCCCACGCTCACCCATCATGTCGCCGTGGTCTGAGGCAAAGACCACGATCGTGGTCTCTGACAGCTTAGTTTCTTCGAGCACCTGCATTAAAGCTGCTACCTTGGCGTCAATATATTCAATGGATGCATAGTATCCGTGCCGTGCTCTGCGAATGATGTCGTCGTCTATGTTAGCTTCGCCAATCGAATAGTGGGAGTGGATCCTTTTGCTGTGCGCATCCATATCTTCTGCTGGGATTGGTGGCACTGCAGGTAAATCAATCTCATCATCCGTGTAAAGGTCCCAATATTCAGGCCGTGCGACATAAGGATCATGAGGAGACGTAAAGGACACAGTTAGCAAGAAAGGCTGTGTACTTTCAGTGCGCGCACGATCGTATAGCCATCTACAGGCTTTCGTCGCTACTTCGTCGTCATAGTCGATTTGTAAGGACCGTAGGCATGGGCCAGTTTCGAGAACATTGGTCATATCTTGAAATGTGACTTTTGCATCAGGCTCGCACCAGTTTGGAGTCCATCCAAAATCAGAGGGATAGATGTCGGTGGTCAATCGCTCCTCGTATCCGTGTAACTGGTCGGGACCGGTGAAGTGCATCTTGCCCGACAGGCAGGTCAGATATCCACCGAGGCGCAGATAATGTGCAAAAGTTGGAAGTGCAGCCGAGAAGTCATGCGCATTGTCGAAACCTCCAGCTTTTGAGGGCAGGAGCCCGGTCATCATTGAGGTCCGTGAGGGGCCGCAAAGTGGAGAGTTGCAGTAGGCGTTCTCAAACACCACACCTTCGCGGGCAAGCCGTGTTAGCGTAGGCGCCTTGACAATTGGGTGGCCATAAAACGGAAGCGCTTTGGCAGACATCTGATCTGCCATGATGAACAGAATGTTTGGACTATCCACGTTACGATCTCCCCCAGTTTCCTGGATTGTTGACAATTAACAAATTTATGTCAAGTTGAACTCCCATAACAATCGAAAGGTAGGTGTATCGTGCACGAATGGGATTTTGCAGCGACCTTGGCAGACATGGATCTGTTGATGCTGGGTCTGTGGAATACCCTTCAGGTGTTTGTCCTAGCGCTTGCTTTCGGGATCCCGCTTGGCCTTGGCTTGGCGCTCGGTCGCATGTCGCGGATCCCTGTCCTCAGCCAGATCTGCTTATTCTTCATCGAATTCTTTCGAACGACACCACCACTTGTGCAGCTATTTTGGTTTTTTTTCGCCTTGCCGATCCTCATTAGCGCACAAATGACGCCCTTTGTGGCATCAGTTCTGACCTTTTCGATCCAATCCTCCGCTTTCTTCGCTGAGATCTTCCGAGGTGGGATCAACTCGATAGACAAGGGCCAGTGGGAGGCGGCGAAGGCCATCGGCATGACGCAAAAATCAAGCCTGCGCCGGATCATACTGCCGCAAGCGGTCAAACGCATGATCCCCGCTTTTGCAGAGCGTTCCATTGAGCTTCTGAAGACAACGACGCTAATTTCGACCGTCTCTTATGCTGATTTAATGTTCCAGGCCAATGAATTGGCATCAAAAACCTTTCGTCCGCTCGAGGTCTACACCATAGTTGCGGTGATGTACTTCTTCCTGATCCTCGTCTTCTCGCAACTCACGATTCTTCTGGAATATCGCCTCGCCAAAAGTGGTGAAGGGACGATGAGGTAGCCATGGAATACACATGGAACTTTACTTCGGTCTTCGCCTATTGGAACGTACTTGCCATAGGCCTTCTGGGTACGATTAAGCTGTTTATCATTTGCACCTTTCTCGGTCTCGGTGGTGGGCTAATCATAGGAATGTTGCGCTACTCGAAGTCACGCTGGGTCAGCTATCCGGCGATGCTATACGTCGAGGTTTTCCGCAACACGCCCGTTCTGGTGCAGATCATCTGGTTCTTCTTCGCACTGCCCGTATTGACAGGCATTGAGGTCTCGCCCTTCCTGGCAGCGATCCTCGGGATCACGCTGAACACCATCGCTTTTTCGTCAGAGGTTTTTCGCGGCGGCATCCAATCCATCGAGCGAGAGCAGTGGGAGGCGGGAAAGGCGATTGGCATGTCCTACGCCCAGACCATGCGCCGCGTGATCCTGCCGCAAGCGCTTAAGCGCATGCTGCCGCCCTTGACCTCGCGGGGCATCGAGGTGTTCAAGATGTCGACACTCGCCTCTATCGTAGCCTATCCCGAGATGCTGCAACAAGCCAAGCTGATCGCGTCGTACGAATTTAATCCCATTGAGGCTTACACCGTGGTAGCACTAGTTTTCTTTGTAGTGCTGCTGCCCCTGGTGCAATTGACCTACATGCTGGAACGCCGCTTCGGAAAGAGTGACGCATGACAAACGCAATCGAAATACGCAAACTATACAAAAGGTTTATAGAACTAGAGGTGCTGAAGGGCATCAACTTGGACGTTGCACAAGGCGAGGCTGTGGTGCTTCTGGGGTCCAGTGGCTCCGGCAAGTCTACATTGCTGCGCTGCATAAACTTCATGGAAGAACCTACGTCAGGCCAGGTGCGCCTCAACGGTGATCTGGTCGGAACCGAACAAGGCGGCCGGATGCGGTATCGCGAGTCCGACCTGTGCAAGCTCCGCACTAGGATTGGCATGGTCTTCCAGCATTTCAACCTGTTCCCTCATATGACAGTTTTGGAAAACGTGATGGAAGGACAGTTGATTGTACTGGGCCGTTCCAAAGCCGAAGCCAAGGATAAGGCCATGGCGCAACTGACCCGCGTGGGTCTGGCGGAAAAGGCGCTGGAATATCCCGCACGTCTTTCCGGCGGCCAGAAGCAACGTGTCGCCATCGCGCGTGCTTTGGCAATGGATCCTCAAGTGATGCTATTCGATGAGGTCACCTCTGCGCTGGACCCTGAACTTGTGGGGGAGGTACTGAAAACCATGCGGCAATTAGCCGAAGACGGCATGACCATGGTCTGCGTCACCCACGAGATCGGCTTCGCCTATCATGTGGCCAACAAGGTTTGCTTTTTGCATGATGGGCAAATCCTAGAACAGGGTGCACCGCAAAACGTGTTAAAAACGCCAGAGACGGCTCGTGTTCGCGAATTCCTCGATGGACACTCGCTTTTCAAACTACCCAACTGAGTTAACAAACAAGGAGAATGATAATGAACTTGCTCAAAACAATAGCCAGCGTGGTCGCCGCGACAGCTGTACTCGCCCTTTCAACTGTGGGGGCCATGGCGCAATCAACCTGGGACGCCATCCAAGAACGTGGCACTCTTCGGATAGGTGTTACGCAGGCACCACCTTGGTTCACCAAGGATATTAGCAGTGGCGAATGGACCGGCGGACTTGGCGTCACACTGGGTCAAAAAATGGCAGAGGCGCTTGAGGTTGAACTTGAGACCGTCGAAGTCACCTGGGGAACTTCGATTGCTGCGCTTCAGTCGGACAAGATCGACCTTATGTACTTTCTATCTCCAACCGCATCACGCGCGCGGACAATCGACTTCACAACCAATCCCGTTGGTTACATTTCGCAAGCGGTTTTGGCCGCCGATGGTGTGGACGCGTCCACTTGGGCGGGTCTGAACTCGGGCGATACAAGCTTTTCTGTTCCGCAGGCCACTTCGATGGACCAGTTCCTGACCCGCATGGTTCCGGACGCCGACATTCAGCGTTTTCCTGACAACGCCGCCTCGATTGCCGCGTTCCAATCGGGCCGGGTTGATGCGGTCTCGCTGATGTTGCCGCCGCTTCTATCGGCGCGACAAAAACTGGGTGCGGGTGTTATCTCGGTACCGACGCCAGCCTTTACCGCACCGGTAAATATCGGGATGCGGCGCGAGGATGACAAAACCTTCCGTGACTGGCTCGATACTGTCAGCCACTACTGGTACGAAACGGGGCGTATCCAGGGTTGGTACGACGATTTCCTTGTGGACTTTGGCGTAGATCCGGCTGATAGCCCGCCAATCCAGCGGGAACAGATATTCATGCGTTAATCAAACAGTGGGGCGGATCACACCGCCCCACGTCATATAGGAAATCCAAATGACTTTGACCGAAATTCGCCCCTTACCGATTAGTGGACAAGTCCGCAACATGCTGCGCGACAAAATCATGGCGGGTGATCTGGCGCCGTGTGAGAAGTTGACAGAAACCAATCTGGCTGGCCGTTTGAACATCAGCCGGGGGCCCTTGCGCGAAGCCATCCTGCAACTCACTGAGGAAGGGTTGCTGGTCAAAGAAGCCTACAGGGGCCTGCGCGTGCGCTCGGTCTCGCGCCGCGAATTGTCAGAACTCTACTCAATGCGCACTACATTGGAACGGTTCGCGATTGAGGAATCCTGGGACAAGCGCACTGACGCAGCCCTTGACATTCTTAGGCGCCGACTAATCCGACTTGAGCAGGCCAGAACCGCAAAAGATGTCAGCGCCGCCGTAGATGGCGAGATTGCTCTTCATTCCTGGATCTACGAACTCAGCGGTCACAGCCTTCTGAAATCTCATTGGCAAAAGCTAGTGCCTTTGGTACAGATATACATGTCTATCCACAATCGTCAGCACGGTGTCACGGGCGTTTTTATGGACGCCAACCATAAATACGTGGACCTTATGCAAGGCGACGATCGCGCGGCCATCTTGAACCACATTGGCGAACATATGCAAAAAGGCCTGGACTCCGTTTATGCTAGCGTGGAGGCAGACAGGTGAATATCGAAGTTAAATCCACCCATGACGCTCAAGACGATCCGCGCAACGATGATATTCTCATCTGGGTGAATGGCGAACTAGTTCGTAAGGACGATGCAAAGGTGTCGGTCTATGACTCGGGCTTCATGCTGGGCGACGGTATGTGGGAAGGAATGCGCCTGTATAACGGAGTCTGGGCGTTTTTTGACGAGCATATGGACAGGCTTTTCAATTCGCTCAAAGCGGTTTCGCTCGATCCCGGCCTTACTCCACACGATGTCAAGGCTCTGCTCGACAAGACAGCGCAGGCCAATGGCATAACTACTGATGCGCATTGCCGCCTGATGATCACCCGGGGACGTAAAGCTAAACCGTTCCAGCACCCAAAACTCAGCCGATCTGGTCCCACGGTGGTCGCGATTGTCGAACATTCGAGGCCCTCCGAGATCGTTCAAGGCCAGGGCATCCGCCTGGCTTCGGTGCCGCAGGTGCGCGGACTTCCGACCAGCCAGGACCCAAAGTTTAACAGTCATTCCAAGCTGAATTGTGTGATCGCCTGCCTCCAGGCCGAACAGGCCGGTGCTGATGAGGCCTTGATGCTTGACCCACATGGCTTCGTAAATACCACCAACGCTTGCAACTTCTTCATTGTCCGGCGTGGCGAGGTTTGGACTTCGACAGGCGATTATTGCATGAACGGTGTGACTCGGCAAAAGGTCATTGATCTGTGTCGCTCCAACGGCATTCCGATCTTTGAAAAGAACTATTCGCTCTACGAGGCCTACGGCGCAGACGAAGCGTTTTTGACTGGTACATTTGGAGCGCAAACCCCGGTGGCCGAGATTGATGGCAAGCAGATCGGCTATGGTAGCCGCCCGGTGATGATGCAGATCAGGGAGCTCTACAAATCCCTAATTGCCAGTGAGATTGAGCGCCATCGCAGAAACTAGGATAGGTTCTTTCGGTACTGTCAGACAAAACGAGCTTGAGCCGTGCAGGGCGGTTTCGTAGCCTTGCCGTATGACAAAACGCTCTCGATTCCGGCACTTTAAAACGAGCCCGGGTTTCTTAATCATCTTGCTTAGGCCCGTAGACCGGGAACCAAGAACCAGGGCTCTATCGGACAATAGAGCACGCACCTATGCCCTGCCTACAGCGTTGCCTGCGCCCAATCAGCTTGGGTTAGTTTTGCTCGGGCCGCGGTCCGAGGACCAAGTCACGCATGCCTAGTAAAGCCATCCACGATGGGGTATAATAAAACCCCATAAACCGATGATAGTTGAGCACAATGAAAGCTAATCCCAAACCATGGCTCTACGGCCCAGACTGGCAAAGCCCGAGGGCATTCGGGCACATCAACACACAGGCTTACGGCAAAACAAAAGTCCAGTCCGAAGAGGAGCTGTAAGAGGTTAGGCTGCCGATGCTGAAATGGACCTGTCAGGGTGTACCCTATCGGCTGCTAAGTTGATAAAGCGCCAGTTCTCTGTGGGTATTAGAACGTCCACATTCGCAATCAACCACACCTTTACCGAAACAAAACACTATAATACTGGGCTACCAACTAATCCGCACGGGGTACATGGCCCAAACCATTGTGGCTTCTTTATCCGTTCGGTTGCGAAAGCGGTGTGCGATCATAGAAAGGTGAGAAAAGCTGTCGCCTTACCTCAGTACGATCAACTCTTCTCCTAAACGCAGTTCGACCTCTCCGCTTATGACAATGGCATGTTGTTCACCTTCAAACACGAAAGCCTCTAGTGGTTCGGGTGGTGCGCCTTTGCAGGGTGCGAACCAAGACAATAGCAGACCGATTAGAGTACTGGAAAGCAGTTCATTACGAAATCCCATTTCCGCCTCGCTACGCGTGTACATGTCAGACAATTGCCTGCGGTTCTCTGCGCGCACAATGTGGTGGCGTTCCAACGTTCCATTTTCAGACTAGACGGAAAAGAACCTAGCGGGAAGAAATTATCACGAAGCTAAGGCAAGTTGAGGTGTTGTTGGGGCATATGTGCCCTGAAAAGTCTATAATTCCACGACCTGAACAGTACTGAAGTAGCGCAAAATTGGATCAGGCTGAGACTGGTAATTCAAATAACGGTTCCTTTCGGGAGTCTTGAAATGTGCTCTGCGATACTGCTAGGTGTAGTGAGCCACAAATCCTCCCGGTTTTTCAGGACATGTTCGAGAGCACGCCTTAGAGCGGCTAATCGAAACGGCTGGCCAACAATGAAAGGGTGCAAGGCTATGTTAAACACTAGTGGATATTTGTTAGACTGTCGGAGCATTTCGTCGAAGTGGTCGATAATCATTTCTTCAAATTCGCGCCCCGTGTGATGTCGGAAGACCTGTGCGGGACTATCATTGAGTTCTATTGAATATGGTATCGACAAAAGTGGGCCCGACCGAGTGTTCATCCAGAAAGGTTGATCGTCGGCGGGCCAATCAAGCACGTAGGAATACCCGGCTTCTTTTAGCAGATCTAGTGTGACATTAGATTGTACAATGTAAGGCCCCAACCAACCTTTGGGCGATTTGCCAAAATGCTTTTTTATACTATCAGTGGCTTGATTAATCATTGTGCGTTCGGCTTCTTCATCCATAATGTCTTGACGCTCTGAATTAGTGATGCCATGGCCAATAACTTCATCACCTCGAAGCTGAATGCGTTTTATGATCTGAGGGCAATACTCCAGCACTTTTGCGTTAATATTGTGTGAGGCGGGTATTCCAAGTTCGTCGAGCAAATCAAACAAATACCATAAACCCACCCTGTTCCCGTAATCACGCCAGGCATAGTTGCGCGTGGTCTGTGGCGCGCTTGAAAGTGTGTGGTCGCTGCCAAGACCAGTCATAAACGAAAACCATTCGATATTATTGCATATGCAGATTGCTAAACGTTTGCCTTCTGGCCAATCATAAACTGGACGTTCGCTCAGCGCAGAAAAAGGGTACCGATTATGATAACGGATTTCCAAATTGTCTCTCCCGTGCTACAATTTGATGAGGATGACAGGCTCAGACGCTTTTCGTCAACCATTGTTCTTAATTTTTGAAGTTACTCAATTTATACAATCTTATTTTGTGAATTCTTTAGCCTCCCTCCCCCCCTTTGCTGTGGCGTAAGTTTGCCGGTCCGAGCAGTGCAATAATTGTTCTTGTGCGATCGTTTTACGACATCCTAAGTTACGGTGGTGCGTACAACCAAGGTCGTTTTGTGGCATCCTCTTTTGCAAACGCCTCAATGATATTGCGATTTTCCATTGTTAAGTCGATTGGAGACTGCCCATGTTCCAGCATGCGCCGAGCAAGTCCGCGAATTTCAAATAGGAAGCTGTCTCGCTCTACCTTTACCGTGCTTTGGGCCAAGTCTACTTCTATTTGATTTAACTGCGGATCTGGCCGTACCGCATCTGAAATACGGTTGAGATTGTCCCGAGGTAAAACAACGGGCAAGATGCCGTTGGCCACGCAATTGTCGAAAAAAATGGACGCGAAACTTTCAGCAATGACAACGCGAAATCCGTAATCCCAAAGGGCCCAAACTGCATGTTCACGTGAAGACCCGCAGCCTGCATTGCGCCCCAAAAGCAAGATGGACGCATTCGAATAGTCAGTTTGGTTGAGAAGAAAGTTAGTGTCAGGTTGCCGTTTGCCGTTCGTATAACGGATGTTGGCGAATAACCCATCAGCAAGCCCGACCTTTGAGACGCGCCGCATCTCTCGTGAGGGGATGATCACGTCAGTGTTGATGTTTTCGGTCATAAGCGGCAATGCCACGCCACGGTGCTGGGTAAATGCTCTCATGACAGCGCCTCTCTGACATCACTGATGCAGCCGTTGATCGCGCTCCATGCGACGGTTTCAGGGCTTGCAATGTGAGTTCTGACGCCGGGGCCCTGGCGGCCCTCGAAGTTGCGGTTCGTGGACGACAAGACACGTGCGCCGGGCGCAAAGGTTTCCCCGCCCGCATAAAAGCAGAAGGCGCAGCCCGCTTCATGCCATTCAAATCCTGCGGCTCGAAACACCTTATCAAGGCCCTCAGCCTCTGCGGCGCGTTTGACAGCCATAGACCCTGGCGCGCAGATGGCGCGCACACCTTTCGCCACGTGCTGCCTGCGCAACAGGTCGGCAGCGCGGCGCAGATCGCTGAGGCGACTGTTCGTGCAAGAGCCGATAAAAGCGCCGGCGATGGGTTGGCCCAACATCGGCTTGCCTGGGTACAGATCAACATAGCGGTACACCTCATCCAGGGATGGGTCGGCTTGCGGTAGGTCACCGTCGATAGCGACAGCGTGTTCGGGACTTGTGCCCCACGTGATCGTGGGTGCGATGCGCGAGATATCGACCTTGATGTCAGTGTCAAACGTAGCGTCCACGTCGCTGACCAGGGCGGCCCATTGTGCCTCGGCGTCGGCGGTGTACTCGGGCTTTGGGGCGAACGGGCGGCCACGGACATATTCAAACGTTTTGGCGTCAGGTGCGATGAGGGCGGTAAAGGCCGCGAACTCAACACCCATGTTGCACAGGGTCAGCCGCTCCTCGACCTCCATTGATTTAATGGCGGGTCCTGCGAATTCGATGACATGACCTGCCCCGAAACCGGCACCAAAGCGTCCTATCAGGTGAATAATGATATCTTTTGCAGTCAGCCATTTGGGGCGGTCCCCCTCAAGTGTGATGCGCATCTGCTTGTGTGCGGTAATGCGCAAGGTCCGGGTGGCCAGCGCATGTTCGCAATCAGTCGATCCGATGCCCCATGCCAGCGCACCAAGCCCCCCCAGCGTACAGGTGTGGCTGTCGGGGCAGACCATAGTGATGCCGGGCAAGGCGATACCCTGTTCGGGGGCGATGACGTGCACAATACCTTGACGCGCATCCGTGGTGTCAAACAAGCGCAAGCCTAGATCACGGGTCGTGCGCCGCATTTCGTCAATAAACACCTGCCCGCCGGGCATGCGGGTGCTGTTTGGGCGGCCCGGTTGTGTATCAACGATGTGGTCGATAGTGGAGAATACCATATCCGGAGCCATAATCCTGCGGTCCTCGTCGATCATATTGGACAGCGCGATTGATCCAGTCCGCTCATGAAGCATAATCCGGTCGATATAGATCAGTGATGAACCGTCATCGAAACTGCGCACGTTATGTGCCGCCCGCAGTTTCTGGTAGAGCGTCTGTCCCATATCAGTGCCTACGCCGGTTTGGCTGTATCAAGTCCCAGCCATGACAGAACCTCATCGGTGTCCGCACCGATTTTCGGGGGGGAGCGGCGCAGTTCAGGGCGTGCGCCGTCAATCTCAAGCGGCAGGGCGGGCAGACGCACGCGTTGGCCATCGGGCAGCTCCATTTCGTGCATGCCATGGGCGGACAGATGCGGATCATCCAGCAGATCCTCAGGTTTGCGGATCGGTGCATAGGGCAGGCCGATCTTGCCAACACGCGCGGTAAGGCTTTCGGTGCTTATCTTGCTGAAGACAGACCGTAAGTGCGGGATAATAGTGTTGCGCTGTGCCACGCGGCCGGGGTTATTGCTCATGTCTTCATCCGCCCCCCAATCGGTCAGGCCGAATTCCTCACACACGGATTTCCATTGTCCGTCACTGACGACGCCAACAAAAATCTGCCCATCGGATGTGTCAAACACGTCATAAACGGCCCAGGCCGAAATGCGTTCTGGCATAGGCGGGGCAGGGGTGCCGGTAACGGCTCCTTGCGCGATATGTTGGCCAACCAGAAAGGCAGTTGTTGCATAAAGAGAGGCCCGCACATTCGCGCCCTTGCCAGTGTCCTTGCGCGACAGCAGGGCAGACAGAATGCCGATCACGCCAAACAACGCGCCCGATACATCAATCACCGAAGCGCCTGCGCGCAACGGGCGGCCACTTGGGCCCGTCATATAGGCAAGGCCCCCCATCATCTGTGCGACCTCATCGAGCGCGGTGCGGTTTTCGTAGGGGCCAGAAAGAAATCCCTTGCAGGACTGATAAATAATGTTCGGCTTAATTTCGCGTACGGCTCCATATCCAAGGCCCAGTTTGTCAAGCGCCCCATCGCGGAAATTTTCAATCATTACATCTGAATTTTCTAGTAGCGCCCGGATAACTTCTATGCCTTCGGCAGACTTCAAATCAACGGTGATACTTCGCTTGTTGCGGTTGTACATGGCAAAGTATCCGGCACCCGACCCCGGCAAGTTGCGGGTCTTGTCGCCACCCAAGGGTTCGACCTTGATCACCTCGGCGCCAAGATCAGCGAGGATCATGCCAACTGTGGGGCCCATTACCATATGCGAAAATTCCAGAACGCGGACGCCCTCAAGATGTGCCATTCGATATTACTCCGGTTGCAGACGCTCTTTAAATGGTCTAAGAATATATCATTACATCATCGATAAAGGGAAGTCAAAATGATCGTGATCAGCGAAGTTGGCCCGCGCGACGGCATCCAAAGCCTTGATTTTCTTGTCGACCTCGACATCAAAAAACGTTGGATCGCCGCAGAGGCCGCCGCAGGTGTGCGTGAGATCGAAGTCGGTTCTTTTGTGAATTTCAAACGTCTGCCGCAAATGCACGACACGGCGGCCTTGGTTGAATTCGCACTCACAATTCCGGGGCTGGATGTGGCCGCTTTGGTGCCTAACTTGCGCGGGGCGCAGGCGGCTGTCGAAGCTGGCGCGCACAAGCTTTCCATTCCGGTGTCCGCCAGTGAAACCCACTCCGTGCGCAACGTGAACCGCACTCACGATCAAATGGTCGAAGAGGTCCGCAGCATCCGCGCGTTTGTTGACGCGCAACCCGCAGATGCGCGCACCAGTATCGAAGTGGGCATCGCGACAGCCTTCGGGTGCACCATCGAAGGTCACGTGCCCGAGAAAACGATTGTTGATCTGGCAGAACGATTGATGGCGGCCGGCGCAAGCGAGGTGGGGCTGTCCGATACGACGGGCTATGCCGATCCGGCAATGATCCGCAACCGCATCAAGGCGGTGCAGGCAGCGGTGGGTGCAGACAACATCACGGGCGTTCACCTCCACAATACCCGCGGGCTTGGTTTGACCAACGCCTTGGCTGCGCTTGAATGTGGGCTGACAACGCTTGACGCCTCGCTTGGCGGTTTGGGTGGCTGTCCTTTTGCGCCGGGTGCCAGCGGCAATATTGTCACGGAGGATCTGGTGTTCATGCTCGACGCCATGGGGATTGTGACTGGCATTGACCTGGCTGCATTGATTGAGGTGCGCAAGAAGTTGGCCGCCGATATGCCGGCGGCCCCTATCTATGGGTTTGTCGCCGATGCGGGTGTGCCTTTGGACTTTTCCCAATTGGTAAAACCTGATCCAGAGACAGGGACTTACGCATGAGTGGAGCGGGCAGCGCCGCGCTAAACACCAGCGATCCGACGCCGCTGTATCACCAGATATATCTTGGTCTGCGCCATCGTATTTTATCGGGCATCCTGAAAAACGGTGAACGCCTGCCGAGTGAGGCGTCGCTTGCCGACGACCTATCGGTTTCGCGTATCACGGTCAAGCGGGCGATGAACGAACTTGCAGATGAAGGCTTGGTCACACGTTCGCGCGGGCGCGGTACGATCGTATCGTTTCGTATGCCGGATCAGCCACAAGCCGGTGGTTTTGCCAGCTTGATGGAAAACCTGCAAAACATCGCGGCTACAACGACCGTCGATGTGGTGTCGTTCGATTACGTCAGTCCACCAGCAGAGGTTGTGGCGTGGCTGGGCTTGGCCGGCGATGCGCTGACGCAGCGGGTGGAACGGCGACGTAACCGCGAAGGCGAACCGTTTTCCTACATCGTGACCTACGTGCCTGAGGCGATTGGTCGATCATGGGATGAGGCGACGATGACGTCCCGCCCCATTTTGCAATTGATCGAAGAAGCGGGTCACCCGATCGCGTCGGCACGCCAGCATGTGACAGCCGAGCCCGCCAGCGCGCTTGTCGCACAAATGCTCAAGCTGCCGGTAGGTGCGCCCTTGCTTCGGGTCAGTCGACTTGTCAGTGACGAAAACGGGCATCCAGTCGAATATATCGAAGTCGTCTACCGTCCAGACATGTATCAGATGGAAATGGAGTTGCATCGCCGCAAGGATGATGACGGTCACCGCGTCTGGCAGGCCACCCAATGACAAAGTTTCACATCTCACAAATCGCCCATTTTCATAAGCTAGGCCGCTAGGAGACGTTCAGTGCCAGTTCTCAAAATACATCTGTTGGAAGGCTACTCTGACGCCGACAAAATCCGCCTTTGCGAAGGTTTGACCGATGCGGTCCGTCTTGTGGTGCCGGCACCACCAGAGGCCGTGACCGTGATGATCCATGAAATGCGCGCAGCCGATTATATGCGCGGGCGGCAAATGCGCGCGCCTGCACCTGCACGGCCTGATCCAAGCGGGATCGTCAAACAATTCCTGAACGATATGCAAACGCGCGATCTGGATGCGGCGCGCGCACATCTTGCGCCTGATTTCACCATGCATTTTCCCGGTTCAGGCGCGATGAGCGACCTTGACGCGCTGATCCGCTGGGCCGCCCCGCGATACCAGTCCGTCACGAAAATATACGCAGGCTTTGATACGATGCAGACAAGCGGTGACGCCACTGTCGTTTATTGCCGCGGCACGCTGTCAGGGGTTTGGCTCGATGGCACATCCTTTGATGGCATCCGCTTCATTGACCGATTTGAGATAGCAGATGGCCTCCTGACCCGTCAGGATGTCTGGAATGATATTGCAGAAATAAGGGCAACACCATGAGCGCAGAGATAGATCCGATCACTTTGGCCGTCTTAGCTGGACGCATGGAACAGATCGCCGATGAAATGGATGCGACCCTGTTTCGCGCCGCTTTCAACCCGATCATCGCAGAGGCGCATGATGCCTCCCACGGGCTGTATCACGCCACATCCGGCGACACGCTGGTGCAGGGCAAATCGGGTCTGCCGATTTTTGTCGGGGTGATGTCATTTGCGGTGAAAGCTGTAATCGACAAAGCCGCTGAAAATGGGGATTTGAAAGACGGGGATATCTACATCTTCAATGACGCGCATTTGGGTGGAACCCACCTGAGCGATATGCGCCTTGTGCGGCCTTATTTTCGCGATGGCAAATTGTTCTGCTACCTTGCCTCCGTGGGCCATTGGCACGATGTCGGCGGCGCGGTGCCCGGCAATTATAACCCCGAAGCGACGGATGCCTTTCAGGAGGCGTTCGTGTTGCCACCCGTGCGGCTGGTCCGCGAAGGTGTAATTCAAAGCGATATCATTGACATCGTCATGCGCAACACCCGACTGCCGCAATCAGCGCAGGGCGATTTGAACGGTCAATTGGGCGCGCTCGACCTTGGTGTTAAACGCATGGACGAACTTTTGGGCGAATATGGCGCGGAAACCGTGCACGCCGCTCTCGATGCCTTGCAGGACCGTGCTGACGCGCTGATGCGCGCTGAATTGCAAGAGCTGCCGGACGGCCGATGGGAGGCGACGGATTACCTCGACAATGATGGAATCACCGACGAACCCCTGCCAATCACAGTCGCGCTGGAGATTAGGAGCGATACGATGACCCTTGATTTTGAAGGTACTGCGCCGCGGTGTGCGGGGCCCGTCAACATCGCATTACCGACAGCGGTGGCAACGGCCTATGTTGCGATCAAACATATTTTTCCTAACCTGCCGGCCAACTCTGGCGTGATGCGCCCGATCAACGTCATGATCCCCGAAGGGTCGCTATTGTCCGCGCCGTTTCCTGCCCCCGTTGGTGGTTACACCGAAACGATTCTGCGGATGATTGACGTGATCTTTAGCGCTGCGGCGGGTGCCGCCCCTGATCGTGTTGTTGCCAACGCCTATGGCACAATTAACGCACTGTCGATTTCGGGAAAACGTGAAAATGGCCAGCCTTGGGTCATGTTCAGCTTTTATGGCGGCGGGCACGGTGGTTCCGTAGAAAGTGACGGGTTGAACCACGGCAATGCCCCTATTTCCACGGCGACCATCCCACCAATGGAGATCCTTGAAGCGGCTTATCCGGTAATGTTCAAGCAATGGGCGCTGCGCCCCGACAGCGCCGGTGCGGGGATGCATCGCGGCGGAATGGGCGCCACTTATGAAATTGAAGTGCTGGAAGCTGGCGGTGCCAAAGCCTTCTTGTTTGGTGAACGTGGACGCCACGCGCCGCGCGGTGTTGTGGACGGCCAAAGCGCCGCATTAAACGTCTTTAGCTATGAACAGGAAGATGGTTGGCATCACCCGCCGATGGCTTCGAAAATGGTGGGCATTAAACTGAAGCAGGGGCAATCGGTGCGTTTGGACACACCGGGTGGCGGCGGCTATGGCGCGCCATCAGAACGGGTGCCAGAAGCTGTCGCGCGCGACGTCGCCGCAGGCTTCATTTCCGCAGAACAGGCAACAAAAGACTATGGCCCCGCGTGGCAGGAGATACGCACATGAGCAATCGTATGATCGGCGTCGATGTTGGCGGCACATTCACGGATATTTTCGTTCTCGACGAAACAAGCGGCGTAGCGGAAGTAGCCAAGGTTCCCACAACACGGCCTGATCAATCAGGTGGCTTCCTAAGCGGGATCGGGTCACGAGTCGATGATTTGTCATCTGTGTCGGTTGTAGTGCATGGCACAACGGCCGGAACCAACGCGCTGCTGGAGCGTAAGGGTGCGAAGATTGGTGTGATCACCACGCAAGGTCTGCGCGATGTGCTGGAAATGCGGCGCCGCGACCGTCCACGTACCTGGGGTTTGCGGGGCGATTTTGAACCTGTCGTTGATCGCGCCCACCGCCTTGAAGTGCCCGAGCGCACCTTGGCAGACGGCACAATCCGCACCCCCGTTGATCTGGATGCCGTGCGCGTTGCCGCCCGCCAATTGATCGATGCGGATTGTCTTGCCGTGGCGGTTCTGTTCGCCAATGCCTATGCCAACGATGAAAACGAGGCCAAGGCCGTCGCCGCTGTGCGTGAGATTTGGCCGAACGCGCACGTGTCGTCTTCGTCTGAGATCCTGCCCGAAATCCGCGAATTTGAACGGTTTTCGACGGCAGCGCTCAATGCCTATTTGCAGCCCGAGGTTTCGGGTTACCTGAATCGACTTGAAACAGCATTGAAAGACGGCGGGTTTGCGGGCGAGTTCATGATCGTGCAATCCAACGGCGGTGTGATGGGCGTTGATACGGCTGCGCGCCTGCCGGTGCGCACAGCGCTATCCGGTCCTGCGGCGGGAGTGATTGCAGCGGGTTATATCGCGCAGGCCGCTGGTTTTCCTGATGTCATTACAGGTGACATGGGTGGGACGTCTTTTGATGTTGCGCTGATTGCCAAGGGCGAGAGCACTCTGTCACCGCAGACATCCATTGATTTCGGGATGGTCGTACGCTCGCCCATGATCGAAATTACGACGATTGGAGCAGGCGGCGGGTCGATTGCTTGGGTTGATAAGGGTGGATTGCTCAACATCGGCCCCGAAAGCGCGGGGTCCACGCCGGGGCCTGTCGCCTATGGCCTCGGCAATACGCGGCCAACGGTCACTGATGCGAACGTGGTATTGGGCCGGATTGATCCGGATAATCCGATTGGCGGAAAGCTTGAGCGCCTTGATGTCGAAGCGGCCAAGGCTGCTATTCTTGAGCATGTCGGAGATCCGCTGGGTCTTGATGCACTGGCAGCGGCCGAGGCGATTTTGCGGGTGGCCAACAGCCGCATGGCGGGCGCTTTGCGGCTAGTGTCAATCGAACGCGGGTTTGACCCAAAACGATTTGCGTTCATGCCATTTGGCGGCGGTGGCGCACTGCATTCTGGTGCAATGCTTGCGGATGTCGGCCTCGCGCGCGCGATTGTGCCGCGCTATCCGGGTGTCACATCGGCGATGGGTTGCGTTATCGCGGATATGCGTCAGGATTTCGTGCAGACGATCAATGCGGGACTGGACGGGATTGATGCGGCGTTGCTCGGCGCACATATGCAACGCCACGTCAGCGATGGTTTGGCGATTCTGGATGCTGCGCGCACCAGCTTTGAAGCCCGCGAAACCGCCTTTACACTGGACATGGCGTACCTGGGTCAGACCCATACCGTGAGCGTCGATGTCCCCGTTGAGGTGGAAAACGGGACAGTCACCCCTCCCAGCGAGGCGCAAATCGGTGCTGCGTTCGATGCGGCCTATATGGCGACCTACGGGCGGCTTTTGGAAAATGGTGTGCGCCGGGTGATGAACCTGCGCTCTGCGGTTACGGGCAAACGCCCGCGTTTCGATCTATCCACACTTGCGCCACGCGGCGGGTCGCTTGATGGCGCCCTCAAAGGGACGCGTCCTGTTCATTTCGGCGACACGTGGCATGAAACGACGCTCTATGACCGTCTTGCTTTGCCAATCGGTGCTGAAATACCGGGACCCGCCATTCTGGAACAACCAGACACCACCGTTCTGATTGAGCCCGATCTGATTGGACGTGTAGACGCATTTGGCAACACGATCATTGAAAGGAACACCCCATGAACCCGACACGCACCGCTCTTTTGACAATTGATCTGCAAAACGACTTTTTACATCCTGAGGGTGCATATGGCCGGGCGGACCAGTCGGCCGATGCGATTGCGCAATTGCCCGACCGTATCAAACCCTTGCGTGACGCCCTGATTGCGGCTGGGGGATATTTCATTTCAGCGCAGTTTACGCTTGTTCCTGGCCGCAATGATGAACCCTTGATCGCTGCGCACCTTCGGGAGCTGCGCCCGTTCCTTGGCAAGGGTGATTTTGCACCGGGCGGTTTTGGTCATTCTGTTGTCGACACCCTCGCGCCGGCAGATTTCACAATCGAAAAGGTGGCCTATTCGGCCTTTTACCAAACGCGTTTGGACTATGTTTTACGCAAGGCGGGGATTGATACGCTGATTGTGGGTGGCATTGTTACCAACGGCGGGGTCGCAAGCACGGTGCGCGACGCCCATGTGCGCGACATCCACACCTATTTGCTAACTGATGGCACTGCCGCTTTTAACGGTGATGTGCACGATGCGACTGTCAAGTCGTTGGGGTCCATCACGAAAACCGCCACATGTGCCGAAATGTTTGAGATGATCGAGGGCGCATGATGACGCTGAGGGAGCGCCTCAAACAGGCCAATATCCTCGTCACACCAGGCGTTTATGACGGCCTGACAGCAAACCTTGCGACACAATCAGGGTTTGAAGCGCTGTATCTGTCCGGTGCGGCGGTGGCCTATACCCGTCTGGGCCTGCCCGATATCGGGTTGAGCACGGCCAGCGAGATGGCCGATACCATGGCTCTGATCGCAGATCGCACAGATTTGCCCGTAATTATGGATGCTGAAACTGGTTTCGGAAATGCTCTGAATGCGCGGCGTACGATGCAGACCTACGAAAGGGCAGGGGCCGCTGCCATTCAGATCGAAGATCAGACATTCCCCAAGCGGTGCGGCCACTTGATCAATAAATCACTGATTTCTAGTCGAGAAATGGTGGACAAGATTGCGGCAGTGGCGGATGCACGGCGCCGCGACACGCTGATCATCGCGCGCACAGATGCGATTGGGGTTGAGGGATTTGATGCCGCCACGTGCCGCGCAGAAGCCTATATCGCCGCGGGTGCCGATGCCTTGTTCATCGAAGCACCGCGCAGCGCCGTTGAATTGCAAAAGATTGGCGATCAATTTGCGGGCCGCGTCCCGCTTATTGCGAATATGGTTGAAGGGGGCGCTACGCCTGCGCTCGATGCACAATCCCTCGAGGCTATGGGTTTTGATATTGTGATCTTTCCAGGGGGCATTGTGCGCGCGCTCACAAGAACGGCACAAGATTACTACGACAGCCTGCACAAGGCGGGTTCTAACGCGCCCTTTGCAGATCGTATGTTCGATTTTGACGGATTGAACCAGGCGATTGGTACAGCTGAATTCTTATCACTTGGGGAGAAGTTTGATGGCAGGTCCTGAAATTGAAGCGCCGTTAGATGAATATGATCTCGACGTTGAAACACTGATCATTGGTGCCGGCGCTTGCGGTATGATCGCGGCCCTTGCGGCGCATGAGGCAGGGCAAGAGGTGCTGGTTGTCGAGGCTGATGCCTTGCCATCAGGGTCTACCGCCCTCAGCGCGGGGCTGATCCCTGCAGCGGGCACGCGCTTTCAGCGTGAGGCGGGGATTGATGATACACCCGGCCTCTTTGCGGGGGATATTCACAACAAGGCCCACGGAGAAAATGACCCCGACCTTGAAACTGCGCTGGCTGTACAAGCCGCGCATGTCATCGAATGGCTGTCTGATGTGCATGGGCTGCCGTTCTCTTTGGTAAGTGATTTTGACTACCCCGGCCATTCGCGCCGCAGGATGCACGGCTTGCCCACGCGGTCAGGATCCGAGTTGGTAGATGCATTACGCACAAGGCTTGAGGTGCTGGATATTCCATTGATTTGCGACAGACGCGCAGATCGGCTTTATGCGGACGATGCCCGCGTGCACGGCGCGCACTTGCACTTGCCTGACGGGTCGCATGAAACGGTGTCAGCGGGTCGTATTATTTTGGCGTGCAATGGGTTTGGCGGCAATCGGGCCATGGTCACGCAGCATATGCCAGATATCGATAATGCCGTATGGTTTGGCCATGACGGCAATCAGGGGGAGGCCGTGATCTGGGGCGAGGAACTGGGTGCCGCCACGCGTAATCTGTCCGCCTATCAAGGTCACGGCAATGTCGCGCATCCTCATGCCATTCTTATTACATGGGCCGTGATCACGGGCGGTGGTGTGCAAGCGAACACCGACGGCGCGCGGTTCTGGAACGAGGCGCAAGGCTATTCGGAAGCGGCCCGCGCTGTGCTATCACAACCCGGTGGCGTGGCTTGGTCCATTTTTGATGAACGCATCGCACAACCGGCGCGCCAGTTTGCAGATTTCAAAAACGCCGAGGAACAAGGCGCGATTTTGACGGCGCAAACAATGTCCGAATTGGAAAAGTTGTGCCAAATTCCCAACGGCAGTTTGGCGGCGACTTTAGATGCGATCCCGACCGCAGGCGAAGATGCCTTCGGGCGCAGTTGGAATGGCGAAACCCTCAAGCCGCCGTATCGTGCCGTCAAAGTGACGGGCGCGTTGTTTCACACGCAAGGCGGGCTTGAGGTTGATCCCGTGACGGCACAAGTGCGCCGCAAGAACGGAGGCTGTTTTGACAGCCTTTACGCGGCAGGTGGTGCGGCCTGCGGGGTGTCTGGTGCAGGCGACAGCGGATACCTTTCCGGCAATGGGCTGCTGGCCGCTTCGGTTCTGGGGTACATCGCTGGCAAGGGAGTAGCGGCCGATTAAAGGCGCTAATGGGCGACGTGGCGCGCCCCGCCATCTACATGAATGACCTGTCCGGTGATATACCGCGCCCGCGGCGAGCATAAAAAGGCAACCAGAACCGCAAGGTCGTCAGGTTCGCCTATATATCCCACAGGACAGTTTGCCGCGACCCACGCCTCCTGTGCCTCTTTGCTAGGCAACAGGCGTTCATCAATCTGTTCGGAATGAATACGCCCAGGCGGGATGCTGTTCACGGTGATCCCATCCGACCCCACAACGCGCGACAGGGCCTTGGCCCAAATGTGCACAGCGCCATTGGGTGGCACGCCAGCGTTCAGCGCGACAGGTTCATCGCTGCCTGTGATGTTCACGATACGCCCGAAACCTGCGGTTTGCATCGCGGGCAAAAAAGCATGGGTCAACTGGCGCGCGAAACCGAAATTTAGGTGCATTGCCTCGTCCCATTCTGCATCGCTACCCAAGCCCGTCATGGGCCGTGAATTACCGACATTGTTGATCAGAATATCAATCCTGTCATGTGACTCCCTGGTGGCGCTGTGGATGGCATCAGCGGCCCCTTTTGCCATAATGTCTTGCACGATGATGCTTGGTCGGATGTATCCTCTCTGCTCAATCTCATCAGCTAGTGAATCCAGCCGGTCTTTTCGCCGTGCGGTCAGAACCAGAGTGCAGCCCTCGTGGGCGAGCATCCATGCAATCCCGACACCAAGGCCTGCAGAGGCCCCAGTAACGAGGGCGGTTTTGCCGTTGAGTTTAAGATCCATGCTTTCTATTCCTTTTGTTGGGGGCCACCAGTTGAGGCGTGAGACTACGTGTCTTGTAGCCTTAACATCGGCTAAATGAAGAGGCATATTGGACTCATTCATGTTGTAGAGGTGGATAAACAAGGAAATACTGCATCTTGCGCGTTGATTTGATCATTATTTTGCGGGTGTGTTGCTTTTTATTGGCCAACGAGAAATGTAATCGATCGTTTGATGAGATTCTTACCTTTTTTGGAGAACTACGGCACCTTAAATAACCAAGCTGATGGCAATGACACCTGTGTCTAAGGCCCTTTTAAACAAGTTAGATTGCGACACTGACACGAATATTTTCTGCGTATAGTAACGTGTTAATGCATTAAATCAGGCAGGAATGTGACAATGGTTGGGAATGCGATCAAGAGGCAAATGGCCACTAAATCCATCACTGAAAAAGGCGTCACGTCCGCGAAAACCTGTTCCAGGGTCAATAGCTTCGTGGTGCGGACTCCGAAATTTAAAAGGTCTGGCCGGTTAGTTTTCTTAACCCAAGGATGGATAGCCTGGGACAGATTTTATCGCTATCGTGCTATGGCTCCTGGCGTAGCGCGAAGTGCAAGCAGCACCAACAACAACGTCACGCTGACGACTGTGATCGATGCGAGTGGCAGAACAAAATTGCCGCTGAAGTCCGAGAGAATGCCAAACGAAAGTGGGCCAAGTACACCGCCAACCTCGGCCACGGTAAAGAATAATCCACCGGCAAGTCCAAGGCGCTCCTTGGGCACGCTCGGCGCTTCCATCAGGATCAGGATCGCCACTGTCATCATTGATCCGCGCGCTATCCCTTGCAGGATCAAGCCCAAGAACATGACCGGGCCCGGGGTTCCCTGCAACATGAGACTGGCCAAAAGGGTGGCAACGAACAGGGTGGCCATCACCAACAAGCGGTGTTCAGGGATAGAAAGCCGCGGCACGACCAGTGCGCCAACGATACCGACGATTGCCGGTATTGAGGCCCAATACCCGGCCGCAACGGCATCCAGCCCACGGGTGATCAGAATTTCAGGAAGCCAGTTGTTCAAAGCATGGTTGATAAAGAAAACACCGATCGCCATAGCCAATATCAGACGGACAGTGCGTAGTCTGACAAGGTCGGCAAAAGCGGCGAGATTGAATTTCTTGCCGCCTGTCTCGGTATCCGCTTTGATGTCACCGATTGTCGATAATAAGAGCCATAGTAGCCCGCCCAAAAACGTAAAGCCAGCATAAATCAGCATTACCCCACGCCAGTTTCCGTCTACCAGACCCATAAGAACGCTATTGGTCAGGGACAGTGCAATAAGTCCGCCGATGTAGGGCCCTGTGACATAGACCCCCATGGCGGTCGCGCGTGCCGGACCTTCAAACAGCCCCGCGATGACTTTGGGTGCGCCGACCGATATCAACGGTCCGCCAAAGCCGAACATCGCCACGGCAAGCAGCATCTGTTCGGGTGTCGTCGCCAAACTGCGCGCCACTGCCGACATTGCTATGATAAATGCGGCAAGGAACAACATGCTACGCGCACCGAAGCGGTCCAGCAGTATGCCCGCGGGGATGGCGGCGATAATATAGGTTAGCGGCCAAGCGCCGAGGATAAGACCCATGGTCGAATTGCTAATTTCAAGGTCTTTGCTGATCGGAGTTACAAGCGGCGCCAATGAAACCATGACGACCCCGAAACAGAAATAGACCAGCCAGACCCCTGCCAATATGAACCATCTCTCATGGGAGGGTGGCGAAATGGCGTCATTCGGCGATCGAGATATCATCTTTGCGATACGGTCATAAAATCTGTGAACAGCTTTCGCTGCGGCTCCGGTCTAAATGCAGGCTTGTTTCGATAAATGACTTCTGTATTGTCAACTGTAAACAGTTTAGAAGCAGATTTCAGATGTTGCCAGACTTTAATTTTGATCCAGCAGATCGCGCGCCGTTCTCGCCGATGCCCGCACGACCCTTGCTGCGTTGGCCAAATGAGGCACGGATTGCTGTTTATGTCGTGCCCAATGTCGAGCACTACGAATATCTGCCGCGCCCCTCCAACCGTCGGGACCCTTGGCCGCGCATGCCGCACCCTGATGTAATCGGATATGGCTCGCGCGATTATGGCAACCGCGTCGGCATTTGGCGGATGTTTGATCTATTCGACAGTTTGGACATTCGTGCGACGGTCTCGCTGTCGATGGCCAATTGGGTGCACTATCCGGAGATATTTAAAGCTATGGAAGAGCGACGCTGGTCGATCCTATGCCACGGCATGTACAACACCCGCTATCATTGGGACATGCCCGAGGGTGAAGAACGTGCAGCCATTGCCGAATGCACACAGCTTTACGGTGACCTGACGGGTCGTCAGCTGCGCGGTTGGTTCTCTCCGGCTGCGTCTTACACGATGAACACGCCCGATTTGATCGCCGAGGCGGGCATTACCTATTATTCCGATTGGCACCATGACGACCAGCCAGTGCCGTTACGGGTGCGCAGCGGCAGCTTGATCACATTGCCCTATTCTATGGATTACAACGACTCGATCCTCCATCGCCAACAGTATGAGGCGGCTGATTACGCGACGGTGTCACGGGACGCGTTCGATACGCTTTACGAAGAGGGCGGTCAGGTTCTGTGCCTTGCGCTGCACCCTTACATGATGGGCCAACCGCACCGGATCGTGCACCTTAAGGGTCTGCTGGATTACATCATGGGCCATGACGGTGTCTGGATGGCCACGGGAGAGGAGATCGCCGATTGGTATCTGGCCGAATGTCAGGATCACGTTGCATGGCACCGCGCGAGGGAGCGTTGATGACTATTCCAAACAAAGGCATGGATCACGAACTGTATGATTTTTCGGCGATGCCGACGCGCGGGTTAATGCCGTGGCCGGACGGGGCGCGCATGGCAATCACTGTCCTGTTGCACTTGGAATATTGGGAGTTGCAGCCCCCCGAAGGATCCGTGCGCGATAACCGCTTTACCGGAGAATACGGGTTCTACTATCCCGAATACCGCCCCTTTACACAGCGCGAATATGGCAACCGTATTGGCATATTTCGGGTGCTTAAGGCGTTGGATGCTTTTGACTTTAACATCACCGTTGCTGCGAATGCAGCGGCTTTGGTGCGCTATCCAGAGTTGGTCCAAGCGCTACAAGGCCGCGGTTGTGAATTTATCGCCCATGGTGAAACGCAAACCCAGATGCTTTCGTCTGCGATGAGCGAAGATGAAGAACGCGCGGTCATTTCCCGCACGACCGATACGTTTAAATTGGCACTGGGCTACCAGCCCGACGGCTGGCTTGGCCCGGACAGCGGGGAAAGCCCCAGAACGCCCCAGTTGCTGGCAGAGGCGGGCTATCGATACGTTCTGGATTGGCCGAATGATGACCAACCTTACCCAATGAAAACAACTCCGCCGCTTGTGTCGATCCCCAACCAGATGGAATGGGACGATGTGACTGCGCTGTGGCTGCGCAAAGTGCCCAATGAACGCTATCCTGATCTCGTAGGCGAGGCAGCAGAGGCGCTTGCAGCGGAAGGCGGGCGGTCTTTCATCCTGTCCTTGCACCCGTGGGTCATCGGGCAGCCGCACCGCGTTAAATATTTGCGTGCTGCATTGGACCGGCTGAATTCTGTTGACGGACGTTGGAAAACCACCGCTGGAGGGATCGCTGCCCACGCGCGTGACACTTGGGAAGGGTGACGATGGACCCTTTGAAAGATGTTGCGCGTATCATTCGTTCCAAGAATGCAGGTCCCACAAAATTGACCCTTGATGTCTTGTTTGATGATGAGGCGGGGTTCAGACGGGGTGTTGCAGCTTTGGATGCAAGCGAGGTTGCGCGTGCTTTTGGGCGTGACATAGGTGCAGTCACCGTCACGGCCTATTTACCTGCATTCGCGCTGAAAATCGTGATGGATAGACCGCAGGTGGCGGGGGCACCGGGGGATCGCGACATTTACGGCGCGCAACAACACGGGCCATTGCTGGACGTGATGGTATGAGCGCATTTAACCGTTTGCGACAAAGTTGGGGCGGCACGGATCATGAATTGTGCGTTCTGTCAGCATCCGGCCAACTTGGGTTTGGCATTCCGCAAGCGAGTTTTGTGCGTGGCCTTAAACGCAAACCGCATGTCATCGCTGCCGATATGGGGTCTGTTGATCCGGGGCCTGTCTATCTCGGGTCTGGCAAGATCGCAGCACCCGAAACGCTTGTGCGGTCTGATCTGCGGCTTGTTTTGCGTGCGGCACTTGCGTTGGATGTGCCGTTGCTGATTGGAAGTGCGGGGACGGCCGGTGCGAACGCGCATCTTGATCGTGTCCTTGATATATTGCGCGAGATCGCCCGCGAAGACGCGTTGTCCTTCCAACTTGGCGTGCTCCGGTCCGAGGTGCCGAAAGGGGATGTTGGGGCGGCCCTGGCGCGTGGGCGCCTGCGACCGATTGGTGCACTTGATCTTGATGCGGACGGGCTTTCGCAGACGGGCGCGATTGTCGGGCAGGCAGGGATGGAACCGTTTCGCCGCGCCCTTGAAGGTGGCGCCGATGTGATCGTGGCGGGGCGGGCATGTGACACCGCACCTTTTGCAGTTGTGCCTGCGATGCTTGGCTATCCGATTGGCCCTGCAATTCACATGAGCAAGATTTTGGAATGTACATCGCTGTGCTGCGATCCGGGGGGGCGCGATGCGATGTTGGCCACCTTGCAGGGGGATGGTTTCATTCTTGAAAGCATGAATCCGGCGCGTGCCGCAACGCCCGTTTCGGTCGCCGCCCACGCGCTCTACGAACAAGACGATCCTTTTGTGATACACGAACCCGAAGGCGCCGTGCATCTGGACGCCGCACAATATGTCGCGGTGGACGACCGCCGCGTAAAAGTGACGGGTGCACGCTGGAAGCCCGCCAAGCAGCCGTCCGTCAAAATTGAAGGCTCGCGTCGCGTGGGCGCACGTGCTGTTTTGCTGGCCGGTGTCGCCGACCCCGGGTTCATTGCCGCCAGCGCCGATATCTTGCGGGACGTCGAAAATGTCGTGCGCGGCTTGCTGGCTCAGCAGGATTGGACGCTGCACGCACGCCGATACGGGATCGATGGTGTGACCGATTGGGCCGACATGCCTGACCCGCTTCCACGCGAGGTTTTCCTGCTTTGTGAATGCGTAGCACCCGATGCCGATACCGCAAAACTGGTCTTGGCCGCCTTACGTCAGCAACTGCTGCATTTCGGTTTTGAGGGTCGTCGGGCGACAGGCGGCAACCTTGCCTTTCCGATCACGCCTGCCGAACTCGATGCGGGTGATGCCTATGCCTTTTCCGTCTACCATATTCTTGAAATCGACAGCTGGGACGCGTTGAGTACGTTGTTCCCTGTGTCCATTGAAACCATCGGAGATCATACATGACCAATCTTCCCGAAACCGCCGATTACGTGCAGGCCTACAACAAGGACCGTCCGACAGACCCAAAACGCTCGGCGCTGATCATTGTCGATATGCAATACGCAACAGGTCACCGAGACGGCCCCCTTGCCAAACGTATGAAGGAACAGGGTTTGACTACAACCGACTGGCGCTTTGCTCGCATCCACGGCTCTGTGATTCCAAACACCCGAAGACTGATTGATGCAATGCGCGCCGCCGGGGGTCAGATCGTCTATGTGACCGTTGGGGCAGGGCAGGAGAATTGCTGCGACGCGCCCCCCCACATGCGCGAGATGTTTCGCGATATGGACAATTACGAGGGTGCTACGGCGCATAAGATCATTGAGGAGTTAAAACCGCAAAAGGTCGATCACATCGTGCGCAAAACCTCAATCGGGGCATTTGCATCAACAGGGATTGATCATCTGCTGCGTATGCTGGACTGCGAGTCGCTTTTTATGACCGGCGTGTCCACCAACATGTGTGTCGAAACCACAGCGCGGGAAGCCGCCGATCGCGGCTATGCCGTGACCATGGTCGAAGATGCCTGTGCCACCACCCACGAAGATCTGCACCACAACACGATGCGCAATTTTCAACGTTTGTTCGGAAAAGTGCGCAGCACCGACGAGGTTTTGGAACGGTTGGCGTGAAACTTGTGTCAGGCGCCGACGGTGTTTTCGCCTGACATATAGACCTGGATTTTTGCGATGCGGTCGTCGCGCAAGCTGAACACATTGGCGTTTGATTTCGGCTCTGGTGCGTTTGGGCCAGAATAGCGCGCGGTAAAGGTGCTGGCGACGCTGTATGTCTGCGTGTCCGCCACATGGGTGAAACCGTCGTGTTTTGACGTAGCAACCGGATTTTTCCAGCGGGCGGTAAACAGGTCAACGATTGCATCACGTCCGTCATAGGTAATGCCATGGCTTTCGATGATGAAAACACAATCTGGCGTCAACAGATCGCGCAGCGCCTGCACGTCCATCGCATCGACCGCCGCAAAATAGGACGTAGACATCGCAACGATCTGCTCGCGGGTCATGTGACCGCATCAAGTGTGTTTACGCCTGTCATATAAACCGCAACAGCTGAAAAGCGGTCCCCCGAAATATCAAAGAAATTACAGTTGGATTTATATGTATGAGAGCCATCGTGTTCGGTATTATCGACCGTGAACCTTGCGGCGATGCGGTTTCCATCCGAATCAGGCACAAAGGTGAATTTGTGATGGAGCACGGCGGCATGGCTGTCCCAGAGCCTGCGGAACATGCCCGTGATTTCGCCGAGCCCCTCCAGGCGGACACCGTGGGTTTCGACGGTAAACACACAGTCATGCGTCAGCGTGGACAGCAGCGCGTCAATGTCTTCGCCGTCCACCGCTGCAAAGTATCGTGTCACAAGATCAATCTGGCCCTGTTTGTTCATTTTGCGGATCTCCTGTGTGGTGTTTGTGTTGGCGCGCAAAGCTTATTTTCGTGCCCCGTGGCCCGTCCATTTCTCAAGTGGCAACTTGACATCAAAGCGTGAGTTTCGTCAACTGTTGACAGTTTGGGTGATCCGCGAGTGAAGGAGTCTGCGATATGGCAAGCTGGGATGGAGTGATCGGCGAGGATGAGATTGATCGCTACGCGAAAGCCGGATTTGGCGGCGAAGGCGGCATTGGCGCGCGTCCCGCATTGTTAATCATCGACGTGCAATACCGGACGGTCGGCACCACGTCAAAGCCCTATTGGGACGCAATAAAAGAATATCCGACATCCTGCGGTGATGTCGGGTGGGATGCGGTCGGCAATATAGCAAAGCTTGTTGCGCTGTTCCGCCAGAAGGGTTTTCCGATCCTTTATCCGCATGTCGCCCCGAAGAATTCTGCGACAGATGGTGGGCGCCTTGCAGCAAAGATTCCGTCTATCATGGGGATCGATGCGAAAGGCTATGAATTCGTTGAAGAAATAGCCCCCGTTGAGGGCGATGTGCTTTTGCCCAAGAAACATCCCAGCGCGTTTTTTGGCACGCCCTTAGTCAGCCATCTGGTCGATCTGGGTGTGGATACTCTGATCGTTACCGGATGCACTACCAGTGGGTGTGTGCGCAGTTCGGTGACGGATGCCTTCGCGTACAACTTCAAGGTTCTGGTGCCCGATGACGCGGTCTATGACCGCTCGCCCACGTCTCACGCGGTCAACCTGTGGGACATGAACGCAAAATACGCCGATGTGTATCCATCGACGGGTATTCTAAAATTGGTAGAAGACTTGGAGGATCGCTAATGACTGCGCAAAATGTTGGGGCGGCACTGGAAAAGCTGGTCGCGTTTACGTCCAAAATCGAATGGGATGATATCCCGCAAGCCGTGAAAACACGCGCCGCCTTTGTGCTGGCGGATGACATCGGTGCAATGGTCGCCGCCCGCGCTGAGCCAGAGTTGATCGCCCTGCAAAACGGTGTGGCCGCAAGTGCAGGCCCGCCCGAGGCGACGTTGTTTAACGCAATGGGCACGCGACTGGATCGGTATTCAGCGGCTCTGGCAAACGGCTGTGCATCGGACTGGGCTGAACTGGACGAAGGCTATCGTCGGGTAATTTGCCACGCTGGTATCTATTGCCTGCCCGCCCTTCTGGCTGAAGCTGAGGCTGAGAATCACACAACCGCTGATCTGCTGCGCGCGCTAGTGCTTGGCTACGAAACCGTGGCCCGCGTGGCGCGGTGTTTCACCTTTCCCAACCTTGTGTTGCACCCGCATGGGTCACTTGCTGCGGTTGGCGGTGCGGCGGCGCTTTGCGCGTTGCGGCGTTTGCCTGAGGACGTCACCATCGGCGCAATTTCCAGTGCCGCCACAATGGTGTTGCCTGGCCCCTACACGCATCCGATCAAAGGATCGCTGTGCCGCAACATCTGGCCCGGCATTTCGGCGCAAACGGCCATGCGTGCTGTCGATTGGGTCGGACATGGCATCAAAGGCCTGCCTTCGGCCTTGCATGACGTCTATGCAGACGCCTTTGGTGCTGCACCAGATGCTGCGGAATTGGGCGAAGGATTGGGCGAAGCTTGGGCCATTTCAGACGGCTATCACAAGGTTTTTGCCTGCTGCCAATACGGCCACGCCACCATCGAAGCCAATTTGAAACTGGCCCAGCAGGCCGACCCGAACGAGATCGAAAGCATTCATCTGGTCACCCATGAAAAGGCACGCATCATGGACAATCCCGATCCGGATACTACGATTGCGGGAAAGTTTTCCATGCAGCACATAGCGGCAACCTCCGCCCTGAACCGCTCCGGCGGGTTTGAGGCGTTTTCGGCCCAAGTTCTGTCTGACCCAAAGGTTGCGGCCTTGCGTCAGAAGGTCACAATGTCCGCCTATGATCCGGTGCCCGGCTGGCCCAATGATCGCCCTACGCGGGTAGAGTGGACGATGAAAAACGGTCGTCAGCTGACGCAAGAAGTAATGAGCGCACGTGGCGGGCCTGATTTGCCGTTTGGGCCCGACGAAATTCGCACCAAAATCGAAGGGATCGTTGCACCCGCTTATCCTGCAATGTTCGGGATCCTCGACATTATCCTCGCGCTTGATACCGAAGCCCTGAACGCCAGCTGGCGCGAGACCGTTGCGGGGATGACGTCCGGATGAGCGAGACGCTTGACCTTTTGGTAATTGGGGCCGGGGCCTGCGGGATGGCGGCTGCCATCACGGCCCATGACGCGGGCGGCGCGGTGGCAATCGTTGAAAAGCGTGCAACACCGGGGGGCAATTCGTCCCTTTCCACTGGATCAATCCCAGGAGCAGGTTCGCGATTTCAGGTCGCGGCAGGGATCAGCGACAGCCCCGAACGTATGATCGCCGATCTCGAAAACATCGCAGGCAAACATGATGCCGACCACCTGACGGCTCTGATTGCTCGCGAGTGCGGGCCGCTGTGTGAATGGCTAATCGACGATCTGGGCGCGCGGATGGAATTGATTACGGACTACCGCCATATCGGCCATTCGGTCGAAAGGCTGCACGCCCCAAAATCGCGGCGTGGGCAAGATTTGGTCGATGATTTGCTTCGGTTTGTGGCTGATCGCGATATTCCGCTGGCTGTGGGTAACGGGGCCGAACGGTTGCTGATTGATGAGGGCGGTTCCGTTGTCGGCGCTGTCGTCGAAGGTGTAGAAATTCATGCCCGCAAAGTGGTTTTGGCGACAAATGGGTTCGCTGCCAACAGTGCACTGGTCGCACAGTTCTGCCCCGAGATTGCAGAAGTTGAATATTTCGGCGCGCTTGGAAGCACAGGAGAAGCGATTGAATGGGGCCAGTCCCTTGGTGCGGCCTTAGGTAACATGGCCGCCTATCAGGGCTATGCCGCCGTCGCATATCCGCAAGGCCAATTACTAAGCTGGACAACGATTGAAAAGGGCGGCGTTCTGGTCGGTGCTGACGGCAGACGCTTTGGCAATGAAGACGATGGGTATTCCGGCTTTGCCGCTAAAGTCCACGGGCAGGGCGAGTTTGCATGGGCCGTCTACGACAGTCGCATCCATGACGTCGCCTTGGCTGAGGAAGAATATGCTGAAATGGCGCGTATGGGCGCGATGAAATGGGCTAATACGGCCGAGGAACTGGCCAAAGCCGCTGGACTGCCTGCCACTATCCTTGCCGACACGATTGCCGCCTACAATACCGTTGCGCAAGCAGGTGAGGGTGATGCACAAAATCGCCGGAAATTTGCGATGGCCCCCTTGCAGGCTCCTTTTGCCATCGCACGGGTCAAGCCAGGGCTGTTCCACACTCAGGGAGGGTTGATGGTGGACGAAGACGCGCGGGTGTTGCGTGAAGGTGGTGGCATCATCGACAACCTTTTTGCGGGTGGTGGTGCGGCTGTGGGGATCAGCGGACACGCGGGTGCCATGGGCTATGCGTCAGGTAATGGGCTGATCACGGCACTGGTGCTGGGGCGTCGCGCGAGTCTGCGTGCAATGCAAGACATAAAGGCGGCGGCGTGACGGCGGCGCGCGTCATAGCAGGGTTTGCGGCGGATTTGCGTTTGGACGACGTACCGCCGGTCGTTCGTGAGGCTGCCTGTTTGCATTTGATAGATGCAATTGGCGTGGGCCTTGCGTCCTCAGTGGGTGAGGGGCAACGCGGTTGGCCTGCTGCCATGAGCGCGGGTGGTAGGATCGCTACCTGTCTGTCTGGTGGCCAAGCCGGCCCGAATGAAGCAGCGATGCTGAACGGCGCTTTGATCCATGCGCTGGAATATGACGACACACACACGGCGTCCGTCATTCATGGCAGCGCCGTTGCGGCCCCCGTCGCTCTAGCTGCGGCAGAGGCGGAACAGGCCAGCGGTGCCGACTTACTGTTGAACTATGTCATTGCATGGGAGGTCATGATCTGTATTGGCCTTGCTGCACCCGGCATCTTTCAGGCGCGCGGGTTTCAGGTGACGGCGATCGCGGGCGCCATTGGTGCCGCCGCGGCCGCCGCACGCCAACGTGGCCTACCGGCAGAAAGCATCGCGCATGCTATTGGCATCGCAGGTTCGCAGGCGTCAGGGCTTTTGGCCTTTCTGGAGGACGGATCAAGCGTGAAGGCGCTGAACCCTGGATGGGCAGCGCAGACGGGTATTATGGCGGCATCCCTTGCGGCATCTGGCATGACGGGGCCTGCGGGTGTTTTGGACGGGCCAATGGGCGTAATGCAGGTTTTCGCGGGACAGGTCGGTGATCTTTCAGAACAGACTGCCAAATTGGGCCACAGGTGGCATCTGCCCGATGCTGCGTTTAAGCTTTATCCGTGTTGCCACTACATCCATCCGTTCCTTGAGGCGACAGAACAGCTGATGGCGCAGGGAGTGCGGGCCTATCAGGTCGACAGCATTACAGTTGACGTCGCAGCAGGGCAGGTCCCTTTGATTTGTGAACCTTGGACGCGACGACAGGCTCCGTCTTCTGGCTATGATGGAAAATGGGGCTTGGCCTATTGCATCGCTCTTATGCTGCAGACTGGTAAAGTCGATGTCGCGTCCTTTGAAACGACCCCTAAGGATGCGGTCATTGCACTGGCACGACGGATCGACTGGCGCGTGATGAAAAACGCGAAATTTCCGCAGGTTTTTCCGGCGCATATGGCGGTCAAGACGGCCGAAGGCGCGTCACTTAGCGCCACAATAGAGGATGTGCGCGGCACGTCTAAGCGGCCAGTCGGCACCGATAGGATTGAGACCAAGTTCATGCAAAATGCACTGCGGCGGTTGCCTGAGGGTACCTGTCGCACCCTTTTGGCCATGCTCACAAACATCTGCGACGCGCCGGATTTGTCTGCGCTGTCCACGCTGTTGCGCATGCCGATTGAGCAAAAACCCCTAGCGTTCAGTCAGGCGAATTGATGATGAAAAAGGAACCACCTGAGGCGTCTGGTCTCGATATGCCAAACCCCAAGCCAACGACACCTGATGCGCAAGTGCGCCGTATCCTTGACCAGTTGGCAGAGCGATTTTCGTGTCGTGATTTTGACGGAACGCTGATTGATTCCGCCGAGCTGGAGCAGATTGTCGCCGATGGGGTCGAGGCACCCTCGTCATGCAACCAACAAAACTGGCATTTTATCATCGTGACCGGCTCCGAGAGCAAACGACAGGCGCGCGAGATTTCGGGCGGCAACCACCATTTCGAATTCTGCTCTGCGCTGATTTATCTGTGTTTTCAGAAAGGCTGGACGCACGGCAATTTCTCGATTGTGCAGTCGGTCGCGGGGGCCTGTTACCACATGATGCTGTCAGCGCATCTGCGTGGCTATCAATGTATCTGGAATGCTGGCATCGGGGATCACCATGCGCTGCGCGATATGCTGGCGCTACCGCCAAATTTTGAAGTGCAAGGCGCATTGGCCATTGGGCGTGCAAAACCAAGCGCCCCTGCGATGAAGGCCCCCCGCCGCCCCGTGAACGAGGTTTTTTCGTGGGAGCATTTCGACCGCGCTGAGGTGAGCATGTATCCGGTCAAACCTGCTCCCGCCTATCCCTATTTCGACATCCGCAATGATCACAATCCCTTTGCGCAGTGGGATCCGCGCGCATGGAGTTGGGGCCAGATCGCAGATTTTCGGGGCTATTCCGTTTGGGCGAAATCTCCGCTGGCCGGGGTTTATGTGTCGCGCCGACAGGGTGATGCACAGGAAGTGGAACACAGTCTTTTGCCCGCTCAGTTGGATGGACAGATTGTTGAAGTTATGCCATGGGGCGGCACCTCGACGGTCCTATTGATGCAGGCCTTGTCCAAGAGCGCGCGCTTATCGGTGGCCGAATTGTCTGCCCATAACCTGACCTTCATAAAAGAAAGGCTCAGCCAAGAGAGGTTTGCTGCAGATCAGGTGGGCTTTGATCTGATGGTGGGTGGTATTTTGCCCTATGCGGACGCTTCGGTTGATACGATTGTACTGCCGCAGATACTTGAACATGTGCCGGACCCACAAGCGATGCTGGATGAATGCGCGCGTGTCTTGAAACGAGCCGGTCATCTTGTTGTCAGCACGCGCAATATGGCTTCGGCTTATGGCACACTTTGGCGAGATGTGGAGTCAAAGGCACAAATCCCCAATCAGGGCCCATTCACACCGCTGCCCGCCGCGGATGTGCAGGCATGGCTGGCGGATCGTTTTGTCATCGAAGAACAGATTGGCATTGGCCAAAGCGCAACGGGCGACGCCGCGATTCTGACCAACGAAGAATGCTTCACGGGGCGGTTGTTCGCGGCGAGGGCGCGCCGTGAATAATTTATTCAACTTGCCCCAGTGTGCGGGCCACATAGCGCCCCTGGCCGATGCTAGTGTCGGTCAACGCACCATCGCGCAGCACGAAATTCCCGCGCGACATGGTATGCACAGTTTTGGCCGTCATGGTTTGTCCGTGCAGGGTGGAATAACCCGCATCCGTGGCAAGATCGGCATTGTCGACTGTGAAAGACGCGTTCAGATCGAGCACCGCGATATCCGCGTCCATGCCAGCCGCAAGGTGGCCTTTGTTGGCAAAACCCATCCGGCGTGCGGGATTGTGGCTGACCAACGGCAGGACCTTCTCCAGTCCGATGTCACGCTTGCGGGCTTCCGTCAGCAAGGCGGGCAGGAATGTATCAAGGCCCGGAAACCCTGGCTGCGCAGCCCAGATGCCGCCGTCCTTGGAGCTGCGCGGGCGGTGGATGTGATCGGTTGCGATGGTGTCTATTTGGCCCGCGTCGATACCTGCCCAAAGCGCATCACGGTCTGTCGGCGCACGCAGGGGCGGATTGACCTTGCCCATCGCGCCGATGTCGCTGTCGGTGTCCTGTGTCAAGTACTGGATGCAGGTTTCGATCGACACGTCCGAACCGGCGGCGCGTTGCTGAACGGCCGCCGCCAGCGCTTCACCCGACGAGGTGTGCACGCCATGCACCGGCGTGCCTGTGACACGTCCGAAATAGGCTGCGCGCGACAGTGCCTCGGCCTCGACGAACGGCGGGCGCGTGGCATTCCAGGCGGCCAAAGTGTCGCGGTCCGCTTCGGGCTGCGCCATGACGCGGTCACGCAGCACCCAGGCCACCTCAATGTTTTCAGGGTGCGGGCAGAGCATACCGCCATTTTTGGCCAGTCGTTCAAGCAGCCGGAACAGAAAGCCGTCGTTGGTGCCCGGCAGGCCCAGACGTTTGCCTTCGTCGCCGCGGATGTTCATGAACAATTTGGCAGTGGGCGATCCCTTTTGGCACAGCATAGCAACTTCGGCCAATTGCGCCTCTGTGGCGATGACGAAATGAAACCCGAAATCAATGCGCGCGCCCGATTCTGTGACGGATATTATCTCCTCAAAAACATCTGTATAGGGTTCAGCACTGAGGATATAGGGGATCAAACTGGTCACACCGCCACGCGCAGCAGCACCGGTTTCGGTGATTGCATCAACTGGCACGCGCGGGCGCGAAATGTCGGTTCCGTGGCCCAGATGGATATGCGCATCAATCGCGCCGGGCAAAACGGTCAAGCCAGTCACATCGACGATGTTTGCGGCCTGTCCCGTGCCAGAGGTCGCGATTTCAGTGATGCGGCCATCCGCGATCACAACGTCGGCATTCACCATGCCACGCTCGTCCAGCCAAACTGTGCCGCCCCGCAATACCGTGTCGTTCATGGCTTTGTCTCCTTACGTTCGAGTCGGGGTAATATATGATTCAAGAACGCCTGAAATACCAGCCCATTAACGATCGTCCGCGGCTCACATGGCCAAATGGCGCACGCGTGGCTGTCTGGATAGTATCCAATGTGGAACATTACGAATTTCTGCCCCCCAAGGACCAGCCCCGCGATGCGTGGCCCCGCACACCGCACCCCGATGTCTTGGGATACGGACTGCGGGATTATGGAAACCGCGTCGGTTTGTGGCGTCTGACTGAACTCACCGATGAACTGAATTTGCCGGTGACACTGTCCCTGAACTTGGGCAACTGGCTGCATTATCCCGAAATTTTTGAGGCCAGCATGAAACGTTGCTGGGATGTTATGGCCCACGGTATCTATAACACGCGATATCACTGGGACATGGACAAAGACGCCGAACGCGAGGCTATTCAAGAGTGTGTGGAGATTTATCGCAATCTGACGGGCGCGCCTTTGCGAGGATGGTTTTCCCCAGCAGCAACTTGGACGGAGAACACGCCAGATTTAGTCGCAGAGGCCGGAATCACCTATTCGGGCGATTGGTATCATGATGATCAGCCAACCGACTTAGCCACGCGCACGGGTCGGTTGATCACACTGCCCTATCAAATGGACATCAACGACGCGATGGTCTGGCGCCATCACTTCGAGGGCGAAGATTTCGCGCAGATGATCATTGATCATTTCGATACGTTGTGGCGCGAAGGTACGGATCAAGGCAGGGTCGTATGCATTGCCCTGCATCCTTATATTTCCAGTCAGCCGCATCGTATCCGCCCGCTGGAACGCGCGCTGCGCCATATTGTGGATCATGATGATGTCTGGTTGGCGACGGGCGCCGAGATTGCCGATTGGTACCTGCAACAAAACCCGCAGGTGCGCCCATGATCATGCCTGGTATGGATCATGATCTTTATCCGTTCAGCGCATTGCCTCGGCGTGCGCCTTTGGGCCTGCCTGAGGGTGCGCCCGTCGCGGTTTGTCCGGTAGTTTACCTTGAAGATTGGGCACTGGACCCGCCCCAGGGTGCGCATAGTGATCCGCGGTTTGGCGATGCTTATGGCACGTTCAAGCCGGATTACCGCACGCACACCTGGCGCGAATACGGGCTGCGCATCGGTATGTTCCGCTTATTTCAGGTGTTCGACCGTAACGACCTCACTGCAACTCTTGCGGTCAATGCAAACGTCGCTCGACGTTGCCCGAACCTAATCACGGAGGCGGTCCAACGTGGCTGGGATGTTGCGGGTCATGGCAATTATGCAAATGAAATGATCACCAGCGAGATGACAGATGACACGATCCGCGCCCATATCCGCACCTGCACGCAAACGCTGCACAGGGCCACTGGCGACAGACCGACAGGTTGGATCGGCCAGGATTTCGGCGAAAGCGCGAACACGCCGCAAATCCTTGCAGAGGAAGGGTATCGCTGGCTGGCAGACTGGCCGAATGATGAACAACCCTACTGGATCCGTTCCGATCCGCCAATCTTGTCAGTGCCGGTCATGTCTGAACTTGATGATGTTCAAATGCTGTGGCACCGACGTGTCGCAACGCCGCGTTACCCGCAGATTGTTCAAGAAGCATATGACGTAATGGCGCGTGACGGTTCAAAAACCGCGCGGGTGTTGCTGCTTGGGATACATGCATGGCTTTTCGGCATGCCGCACCGTATCCGGTATCTTGACGAGACGATTGAATACCTAGTGAAACAAAAGACGGCATGGCACACCCCAGTCGGCGCGCTTGCTGATTGGTGCCACCTAAATACATCGCCGAACGAAACGGAGTAACCGATATGGACGAGTCTGAACGCCTTGTCGCCCCAAGCCTATCCACCTTGGCTTTTGAAAGACTGGAAAATGCAATCATGCAGGGTGAAATCAAACCCGGCGAACGCCTCAGTGAAAGTGGTCTGGCGAGTCGCTTTGGCATCAGCCGTGGACCGCTGCGCGAAGCGATTGGCCAGCTTGAAGGTCGCCGTCTGGTTGAACGCAAATACAACCTTGGTGCTCGGGTTGTTTCGCTGTCAAATTCAGATTTGATCGACCTGCTCGTGATCCGTGAAAGCCTGGAGGGGATGGCATGCCGAATGGCCGCAGCACGTTTAAGTACCGCGCAGCTCGGCCAACTTGAAAACATGCTGGTCGGTCATGCCAAAAGCGAAGAAGTCCAGTCGGGCAGGGGATACTTTCAAGGGCGTGACGATGCTGATTTTCATCAAGTCATTTTGCGCGAATGTGGCAACCCGCGCTTGATCGGCCTGTTGGATATCGAACTCTATTCCCTTTTGCGGCTCTACCGCCATCAGGCATCGATGCGCCCCGGTCGACCAGCCGCCGCCCTTCAGGAGCACCGCGCAATCGTCAAGGCGCTTAAACAGCGTGATGGGGATCGCGCAGAAGACGCAATGCGCTCGCACATTCGGAACAGTCGAACAGCTTTTGAACAATCGCTTGCGGTTGAGACAACAAAAAATCAATGAGGATGTAATTCATGGCAAAGGTGAAACAGCTGCAGAGTTTGGCAGAGCGACGCAAAGAGTTTCGTCAGATGTGCAAACAGCGCAATGCAGTGATCGTGCCGGGTGCTGGGAATGCGCTGACGGCGCGGATCATTGAGGATGCAGGTTTTGATGTGATCTATATCACGGGTGCTGGGCTCGCGAATACGCTGCTTGGGGTTCCTGATCTGGGGCTGGTGACCCTCACCGAGTTGGCCTCAACAGTGTCTGCGATTTCGGAAATCACCGACAAGCCGTTGATCGTTGATATCGACACTGGCTTTGGCAATGCCTTAAACGCACAGCGCACGATGCGCGTCATTGAACGCGCCGGTGCCTTTGCCGTTCAAATAGAAGATCAGGTTTTTCCAAAGAAATGTGGCCACTTCGCGGGCAAGGCTGTCATCCCGCTTGACGAGGCCGTGAGCAAAATTGAAGCGGTCGTCGATGCCCGCGAAGACCATAACACCTTGGTTATTGCGCGCACAGATGCGCGCGCCATTGAAGGGTTCGAGAGCGCGATGGAACGGGCCGAGGCCTTTATTAAAGCCGGCGCAGATATGACCTTCGTCGAAGCACCCCAATCAGAAGAAGAACTCAGGACTATCGCCTCACGATTGTCAGTGCCACAAGTGGCCAACATGGTTGTCGGGGGCAAAACCCCGTTGACCACTAAAGCCAGTTTGCATGAAATGGGCTTTTCTCTGGTGCTCTATGCGAATACGCCCCTTCAGGCTGCAATGCGGGCGATGAGCGATGTGCTGAAGGTGCTTCACGACGACGGGGATGTTGGCCGTGTCACCGACAAATTGGCCGACTTTGAAGAACGTCAACGGCTGGTTTCGAAAGACGAATATGATGCTGCTGATGCGCGCTACTCAGTAAAGTGATTATAACCTGTTCTATGCTGCTTTGAGCGTCTCGAATAATGTCTTCAAATTTGATGCGTTATTGAGTTCCATGATTGCGCCCCAAGCCGAGTTAGCCTGACTTTGCGTCCAACGGCGGCGCGTCAATGATTGATACTTGGCTCTGATTTCATGACTGCTATAGGGATCGGCGTAATCGCCACGATTGGTTCGTGTCTCGGCTCGCAATATGGTGCCGTCGCACATATGCAAGGTGACGCGTGCGGGCCGCATATCAGGCAATTGCGCAGACATCGAGGGATCTTCGGTGACACCAATACGCGCAGCTAGGTCAAGTGTCTTTCTGTCCTCAACTTTGTCTTGGGTGAAGCTACTGACGCCACTTGAACCCTGCACCAAGGCGGTCGCCAGCGCGAAGGGCACCGAAAATTTGGCGGCCAGCACATTGCGTGGGGCAGGATCGTCCAGTTCTACCGCGAGACCATAGGTTTCAACGTCGACTTTGGCCACGGCATCTGCCGTTAGCCCCGGAGTGTCGTGACGCAATTGTTCGAGTGCGTCCAGAGCGGCATGATTGTAACGACAGCAAGAATGCATTTTGAAATAATTGCGCATGACTTCCCAACGCCGCCCGAGTTGGTCCACTAGCTTGTCCGCATCAAAACTGTCTGATGCAACCGTACCGAAAACATGGCTCACGCCATATGCATCGCCCGAATAGCCTGACGCTACCAAATCTGCTGCCAGCAGACCCATTTGGTTGCTTATACCCGCAAAAACATTGCGCACTGTGCCGCCCTCAAGCATTGTGCGTCGCGACGTTGTTAGCCCTAGATTGGCTGCGATGTTCATACCGTTGCGGATTTCTTCGCCCGATGCGCCGCGTAGACGCATGACGGCGGCAACAGCACCGATCGCGCCCCATGTGCCATGCGGATGCATTGATGGTCGCAGCGCCGTGGCAATACCAACCCGCGCCGCTGCCTCGTATCCCACGGCAATCGCACTCAAGAGTTCACGTCCTGACGCGCTACCGTGCGCGGCTTCGGCAAGGGCTGCGGGGATGACGTGCATGGCAGGGTGGCCTTTGCAGAACTGGTTGCCCTCATCCATTTCCAATGTTGTGCCTGCGGTTCCGTTAACAAATGCCGCAGTTCCCGCCGCCGCAAACGCTCCTGTCCCAATGATTGCGGCTGGCCCGCGAGACCCTGACTGTTGCTGTGCGGACAGCGCCGCAACTTCGGGTTCTGCCGCACCACCAACAATGGCTCCTACGCTGTCCGCAAGGATCAATGCAGTCTTATCAATGACGTTTTTGGAAGGCGCAGCGGTCGCTACAAATTCAGCGAGTGTGGATAAGTGGTTCATGCTTGTAAACTCCTCGATTTTGAGTTCAATATAGTACGAGATTTCAATTTAAACCACCCGAACGACGTGACTTTCTGGAGCCCTAAAATGAAGCAAGTTCTTGTGATAGTCCCCTTTCCCATGACTGAGAAAAACCGCGAACAGCGTCGTGAACAACTCAACGCTGTTACGCTTGGGCCAGATATCTCATTTACGTTTGAATCCGTGCGTTTAGCGCCTCGCAATTATGTAAGCGCGTCGGACATGGCCATTGCGGACTTTGGTATCCTTGAGGCGGGGCTAAAGGCGGAAAAGCGGGGTTTTGATGCGGTCTGTGTCGACACGATGAGCGACAGTGGCGTCGCAGCTCTGCGATCAGAGCTGGGCATTCCGGTTATTGGGCCCGGTCGTACATCGATGTTGATGGCTATGATGCTGGGTAAACGGTTCTCGATTGTTGCACTGTGGCCGCATTGGAAACACATCTACGACAAGACGCTGAGCGATTTGGGTATCGAACACGCTTGCGCGTCGGTTCGCAGCTTGGACTTGACCCCTAACAACCAGAGCCTGTTAGCGGGTAAAGAAGAAGATGTTTTTCCAGCCCTTGAAACACTAGCGCGAGTTTGTATCGAAGAAGACGGTGCTGAGGTAATTCTGCTGGGGTCAACGACGATGCATCAGGCGCATGGTTATCTGGCAGAAGTCTTACCAGTGCCGGTGATCAACCCCGGTCCGTTGACTTACACATTAGCGGAATCCATGCTAGCAGTTGGCCTGTCACACAGCAGGGTGGGCTATCCTGCATCTCCTGCACCTAAATCTGATGTGCTACATGCGATGCTGGATACAGCAGAGAAGTTCGATCACTAAACTGGTTTTTTTGAGATCAAACAAACCAAGGGACACTGTCAAAATCTGGCGAAGTGTTAGAAGCGGCGACTGAAACAAATAGAGGAGACTGGGCAGACCCCCTAGTCAGAAGTCGATGTCAGAAACAAATATTTGTCTCTAACCGAACGTTTGTGGAATAAGGATGCCGCATTGCGCGTATGGGATAAGATAATGGCTTTTGGATCGACTAAAAGTTTAGGCGAAGTGTTTAACGAAATGGCGCGAGCGGCCCGATAAATTGGAGAAAGGAACACATATATGCGAGAGATAGTTATTGGAGCTGCGCAAATGGGCCCAATCCAGCGGTATGACAGCCGTGAAGTAGTGGTGGCGAGGATGATCGTACTCTTGGAAGAGGCTATAGCTGCAGGTTGCATGCTTGTTATTTTTCCAGAGCTCTGTTTAACGACTTTTTTTCCTCGGTGGTATATGGAAGATGAGAGGGAAGTTGCTACTTGGTTTGAGGCAAAAATGCCAAATGCTGCCACTCAACCGTTGTTCGACCGCGCCCGCACAGCAGGTGTTGCGATCTCCTTTGGTTATGCAGAACAGACCCCAGAAGGACAAGCCTTCAACACTCAACTACTTACGGATCCTGACCTAAATATCATTGGAAAGTACCGTAAGGTTCACCTACCGGGCCATGCTGAGTTTGATCCAGATCGCGCTTTTCAGCATCTAGAAAAGCGTTATTTTCAACCGGGAGACCTTGGTTTTCCCGTGTTTCGTAATATGAACGCTTGGATGGGTATGCTGATCTGTAACGATCGTCGCTGGCCTGAGGCGTATCGCGAACTTGGGTTGCAAGGCGCTGAATTGATCATGTTGGGTTACAATACACCAACCACAAATTCGCAAAATTCAGGAGAGACGCCTGAGACGCGGGTATTCCATTCCGACCTCTGCTGCCAGGCGGGGGCCTATCAGAATTCAGCTTGGGTGGTGGCTGTTGCTAAAGCCGGGGATGAAGATGGCCATGCACTATTTGCCGGTAGTATCATTGTTGCCCCAGATGGGACCATTGTAGAAAAAGCCACGACTGATGGGGATGAATTACTAGTTCATTCTTGTGATATGGACGAAACAAAATTTGGCAAAAAAACAATTTTTGATTTTAAACGTCATCGCCAAATTAAGCATTATAGTCGAATTACAAGTCAGACGGGCGTGATATACCCAGATGGAACAAAGGGTTGAAGTATGGCGCATGATCTGGCTATTCGTGGCGGTACTCTTGCTACCGCAACCGAGACGTTTAAGGCTGATATCGGCATCCGCAATGGACGTATTGCAACAATTTCTGAAGCCATAACTGATGCTACAGAAGTGATCGACGCAAACAACCAAATAGTAATGCCCGGTGGAATTGAGGCGCATTGTCATATAGCGCAGGAAAGTGGTATGGGCGTTATGACATCAGACGATTATCAGACAGGGTCTATATCTGCCGCATTTGGTGGTAACTCTTCCTTTGTGCCATTTGCTGCCCAAAAAGTCGGTCAAAGTTTGGCTGAGACCATGCAGACGTATAATCAACGCGCAGCACCAAAATCAGTGCTTGATTGGTCTTATCACTTAATATTGACGGATCCGACACCGGATGTTTTGGCTGAATTACCAGTTATTTTTGCCAAAGGTATTACATCGTTCAAGGTATTTATGACCTATGCAACGCGGGTGTCAGACGGTCAGTTCCTTGATATATTATCGGTCGCAGGGCGCCACGGCGCTTTGACTATGGTACATGCGGAAAATCACGACATGCTGGATTGGATGGGGCGGCGGTTGGTTGAGGGTGGAAATGTTGCCCCACGCTATCATGCTCCGTCGCGTCCAGGTTTGGCAGAAACCGAGGCTATAAATCGAGCCATTTCATTAGCCCGTTTGGCACAAGCGCCACTTTTTATCGTGCATGTTTCAACTTTGGGCGGAGCCGAGCTAGTTGCCAATGCCCGCTTAAGGGGTGGGCAGGTCTGGGCTGAAACCTGCCCCCAATATTTATTTCTGACCCGCGATGAATTAGACAAACCAGGCATGGAGGGTTCAAAGTTCATTTGCTCACCGCCCTTGCGAGACGCGCCTACTCAAAAAGCGCTTTGGCAACATGTGCAGGCAGGGTCACTATCTTTAGTCTCCTCTGATCATGCGCCTTATCGTTACGATAATACGGGTAAATTTAATGCTGGATACGATGTCAATTTCCGCCAAATTGCCAATGGCATGCCAGGCATTGAAATGCGCTTACCTCTCCTTTTCTCCGAAGGTGTGAATAAAGGCCGGATTAGTTTAAACAAATTTGTCGCACTTTCATCAACTAATGCGGCGCGCATCTACGGAATGTTGCCACGTAAAGGGTGTCTTTCTATTGGTGCTGATGCAGATATCGCAATTTGGGATCCTGACGAGAAACGCGTTGCTGGAGAAATGCACGATGCGATGGACTACAATCCGTTTGCAGGAATTGAAGTTACCGGCTGGCCAGTTACTGTTTTAGGTCGAGGCCAACGCATCGTCGAAAAAGGAAAGTTGATCGCAAAACCCGGGGCAGGCCAATTTATTAAAAGGTCACAAACTGATTTGACAGGACGTCCGGGGCAGTCCGTCCCAGAGTTAGAACCAGATCAGAATTTTGGAGCAAATTTAGGATGAACGGTCCAATCCTTGTCATTAATCCTAATTCAAATCCAGCTGTGACTCGAGGTCTTGATGCCGCAATGACGCCTTTTCGGATTAATGGGTTTCCCCCTATCGAATGCTTAACTGTATTGGAGGGACCCTATGGCATTGAAAGTCAGGCTGATAGCGATGCGGCGGTGGCACCATTGATAAATTTGATTCGGGCCCGCACCGATGCGTCTGCTGTCATCATAGCTTGCTATTCTGATCCTGGAATTGATGCGGCGCGCGAGGCAACTAAAATACCCGTTTTCGGCATGCAAGAGAGTGGCTTTTTGACTGCTATGGCGCGTGGTGATCGGATCGGGGTGGTTGCCATATCCGAAGGTTCAATCCTGCGTCATCGCAAATACCTGCGCCGCATCGGTGTACTTGACCGTATGGTAGCCGAACGGCCATTGAACATGTCCGTAGCACACACCGCGTCTGGCAAAGATACATTTGAAAGACTTGAGGCAGTTTCAAATACCTTAGTACAGCAAGATAGTGCAGATGTGATCGTTTTGGGCTGTGCAGGGCTTTCAGTTTACCGATCACGCTTGGAGACAATATTGGACTGTCCTGTGGTGGATCCCACTCAATCCGCTGTTGCAATGGCGCTTGGAGCTGTCCTGGCTTAACCCATTAATTAATAAATGCTTAATGCGTCATAATTTTACTTATTAGCAAAGGTTTGGCGTTTATTTCGGGCAGCTAAACCTTTTATGACCCGAGTCTAATAGCCTCTAACTAACCAATTGCGCGAGCAAAGGTACCAGCAATAACCAATGCGTTGACAGCAACAACAATAAACTGCCTTTTCTTCTGATAGCAAGATGAGAGAAACGCAATCCTATGGCTTATCTTAAAAATAGTGCATTACGTTGGGGCATCATTTCATTAAGCAATGTTCTAATTACTTGATGGAAATCCTTAAATAGGTAGACCTGGTTTTCACTCGCGATCTAATCTTTACTCTCCTACTGACCACTGCGGCACTTAGACAGCGGCGCTCCGGATTTTTGGGCCCAGCACCGGGCCACATGAGAAACGCCGAAGAACGGCACAAATTTGACGCGCATGCGCTGATGCAACTAACCCAAATTATGTCGACAAAAAAACATGATGAAAATTATTTTTGCATGAATTTTTTTGTATTTGTTGCAAAAGGTCAGTTTTTTAAGCCCTTTTAAGCTAGATTAAATACAGAATTGCCTAAAATTTGGCTTTATGTGTCTACAAAATTGGTCGATTTCGGCGGCAGCTTACGGATTTTTGTATGCGAAATGCGAGAATTTAGACCATTTAAAAGAAGCTGCCGTTGACAACCGTTTACCAAGCGCTAAGCTGCTTAAATTGGAACGTCTAGTAAAAATTCCCATGGTTACATTACTGGTATACACCATAGTAGTGCGATGATTCCAATAAATAATTCTCGCCAGAAAGCGAGTTGCATAACACACATTCCACTGCCCCAAAGGGGTAATTGGAAACAATACACCAATCGCTCGGATGGGCGGCAATTCATTTAGGAGATGTAAATGTTCAATCGTATTTCCAGCATCGTCTTAGCAGCGGCTTTCGCAGCCGGCGCTGCGAGCGCAGACAACGTGACACTTCGTTGGGGTCACTATCTGGGTGACTCCCCCTTCGTTCAACCAGAAAAAGACTTTGCATCTTCGGTAACAGAACGCACAGAAGGCCGAGTTAACATTGAAATCACTTTTGCCGGCGGTCTTGGTGGCGGAGGCGAAGTAATGACCCTTGCAGGTCGAGGAGCTATTGACATGGCTTCCGTTGTCCCTGGCTACTATACAGATCAGCTATTGTTCTGGCGAGCGTATCAAATCCCTTTCGTGTTTGACTCGCCACGTCAGGCTATGGATATTTCTGCTGCGGCTTTTAAGGATATTCCATATTTTCGTGACGAATTGTCCAAATTTGGCCTTAAATTTTTGTTTCACCAACCGCTCGGTTCCTACTACATGACGGGTAAGGATGACTCTTGCCTCACAGTTGAAGGTCTATCAGGCAAGAAAATTCGCTCTTTCGGCGCAGATATTCCAAAAGCCCATGAGGCTGTTGGCGCAGTTCCCGTGTCGGTTGGCGTAGGAGACGTCTATGAGGCTCTGCAACGTGGCTCATTAGATTATTCTTTTCTTAACCGTGGCAACATTCTTTCTAATCGGTTGTATGAGCCGGGTCCCGTTAGCTGTGGTCCAGTCATGTCTATTTCAGGCCACTTAGTCGTTATTAACGAAGAAGTTTGGAATAGTATTTCAACGGAAGATCAAGCGATCATGCTAGAGGAAGCTGCGATAGCGGGCAAAAACTACATGGATAACATCGAGAAAGCGGAAGAGGCTGCTGGCGAAGCGATCATCAAAGCAGGTGGTCAGATCCTAGAGTTTCCAGCGGCTGAATTAGCTAAATGGAAAGCTACAGCGCCTGACCTTTTGGGTGATTGGGTTGCGAACATGGATGAACGTGGCATGGGCGATCAAGCTAAAGAGGTTCAGGCCTATTGGTTAAACATTATCAATAACTAAACCGTGACGGCGCGCGATATCGCGCGCCTCACTTTTACTGCCTGAAGGTGCCCATTGAAACTGCTCGCTCACATTTTAGAACGTCTTGCACTAGCTGTACTTCTCGTGGGCGGCTTAGGCATGTTGATGTCGATGTTCTTGGGCGTTGCGGATATTGTCGGTACCCAAATATTACTAATCCCTGTACCGGGTCCGCGAGAACTTACAGAAAGCACAATGGTTTTGATCGTATTTGGTGCCCTCGCTTATGCACAGATAAGGCGTGCTCACATTCGCGTTGAATTGTTCTACTTTCAGATGCCGCCACGAATACGCGCAACAATGGATGTCATCACTGATCTAGCAGCCATAGCTTTCTTTGGCTTAATTTTGAGTGAAGCATTTTCTGAAGCGCGTTATTCTTTACAAATCGGTGAGGCTACCGACGGCCTTATCCGTTTTCCCCTCTGGCCCGCACGTTTTGTGCTTGCAGCGGGGTGCGCCCTCGTTATTCTACAACTTATATTGCACCTTTTTCACGATTTTATCCGCATCAAAACTGGTGAAGGTCTTAAAAATGACCCGCTAGGCGTTTTGCAGAAAGATGAGTAGAGCGCCATGTTTGATCCAGCCATCTCCGGTGTCATTGTGGCAGGGCTTCTTGTCTTTTTTCTTACCACCGGCGTTCACATTGGAGTTGCACTAGGCCTAAGTGGATTTCTAGGTATTTTTATTACGATTGGTGAACGGGCAGCCGTGGCACAGCTTGCCACAGTGCCTTTTTCAACAACAAACTCGTTTACTCTGGCAGTTATCCCCCTCTTTATTCTTATGGGATCGCTTGCAACCCAAGCAGGGCTTACAAAAGATTTATATAAAGCAGCATACAATTGGTTGGGTCAGATAGCCGGTGGACTGGCAATGGCCACTACTCTGGCGTCCGCAGCCTTCGGTGCTGCCTGCGGCTCCACCATTGTGAATGCGGCTGTCTTTACGAAAATGGCCATGCCGGAGATGACTAAATTTGGGTATGATAAACGACTGTCAGCAGGGTGCATTGCCGCGTCTGGAACCTTAGCCTCGTTGATTCCGCCTTCGATTCTGATGATTATTTATGCAGTTATAACAGAGCAATCTGTGGCACGTCTTTTGGTGGCTGGGCTGATACCTGGGCTGATGTCAGCTGCGATTTATATGGGTGGCATATATCTCGTTGCCAAGGCACGGCCAGACTTAGCGCCCATACCAGACGTCGTCATTACGCGGCGAGAAAAATGGGAATCGCTTAAGGGCGTTTGGGGCATCACTTTTCTATTTATCCTCGTGATTGGTGGAATATACTTGGGCTTTTTTGTTCCAACCTATGCCGGAGCAGTCGGCGCTTTTGGCGCATTTTTGATAGTGGCAGCTAAGCGCAAGATGAATGCGAAAGTTTTAATTGATACTTTCAAAGATGCTGGGATAACGACTTCAACAGTCTTCATAATTGTTATCGGGGGGATTATTTTTGCGCGTTTTCTTACCTACACAGGGCTTGTTGGAGATATTTCTGACTGGATGCTAGCACTTGAACTATCGCCTATCGCCTATCTACTCGGTTTTGCGTTACTGTATTTGATACTGGGAATGCTCATTGATCCTATAGCCATAATGGTAATGACCTTGCCTGTGATGTTCCCGATAATGACTAGCGTTGGTTATGATCCTATTTGGTTGGGCGTTATCGCAATTAAACTAGCTGAGATTTCTTTGATTACTCCACCCGTGGGTCTTAATGTATATGTAGTACGATCGGCTTCGCCTGTTCCGTTACGTCTGGAAGAGGTGTTTGCCGGAGTTACGCCATTCCTGATAATGGATTTTCTCACTCTTAGTATGCTGATTGCGTTCCCTTCAATCGTGCTGTTTCTGCCAAACCTAATGAACTAGAACGATAAGGGGTACTGTCATACAAAACGAGCTTGAGCTGTGCAGGGAGGCTTTATATCGTCTCCGTATGACAAAATATTCCCCATTCAGGTACTTTAAAACGAGCCCTGAGATCATCCGCCTGGCTGTGATGCTTTATGTTCGTTTTTCGCGCTCACTCCGCAACTTGGAAGATCTTTTGCACGAACGAGGCATAGAGATCAGCCACGAAACGGTTCGGTTTTGGTGGAACAGATTTGGCCCGATGTTCGCTGCTGAAATCCGAAGAAACCGGGTCAGTAGGATGCGATCTTATTCGAACTGGCAATGGCACTTGGACGAGGTCTTCGTAAAGATAAATGGAGAGACACATTATCTCTGGCGGGCCGTTGATCACGAAGGTGAGGTGCTTGAAAGTTATGTTACCAAGCGCCGAGACCGCAAGGCAGCATTGAAATTCCTCAGAAAAGCAATGAAGCGCTACGGCGGGCCAGAAGTAGTTGTGACGGACAAACTACGCTCCTACGGCGCTGCAATGCAAGTTGTTGGCAACGCGGATCGGCAGGAAACGGACCGCTGGTGTAACAATAGGGCTTAAAATTCCCACTTGCCGTTTCGACGACGAGAACGCGCCATGCTCCGCTTCCGACAGATGCGATGTTTGCAAAAGTTCGCTGCAGCTCACTCTTCAGTCCACAACCATTTCAATCAGGAACGCCACTTCTACTCACGAGACAATTTCAAGCTCAATCGAACCGCCGCTCTTACTGAGTGGCGCCAACTGTTGAGCGCATAGATTAAAGCTGCGCCAGCAATCCGATGCGAGTTCTCATTCGTCTGACAGCACCGCCATATATACCAATTAAGTGGCTGGTTTTATTTATATTAATAATAAAGAAAAATCTTTACCCAC
>Ga0181598_1000212_pt1 | contig 53862 bp, 67 predicted proteins | sample 041ome_4_FD_153295 | JGI IMG/M metagenome (GOLD analysis project Ga0181598, IMG submission 153295) | Coastal salt marsh microbial communities from the Groves Creek Marsh, Skidaway Island, Georgia - 041404US metaG (spades assembly) | ecosystem: Environmental > Aquatic > Marine > Intertidal zone >... | reverse complement strand
CAGAACTTCGACCGATGAAGGATTCCCAGTACGTCCTCTCGAGACTGTCGAAGAAAAATACCATCTACGCCGTCACGGGTAGACAGGATTGTGTTCGACGGAAGACGGAGGTGTGGTTGAACATGCACTACCCAGGAATATTTCACGACCTCGTTCTGACCAACAGCTACACGCGCCATGAAATATCCAAGTCGTCCGTGTGTCGAGCACTCAACTTGAAACTCATCATCGATGATAACTACGACATATGTAAGGATTGTTTTAAAAATGGGGTGAGTGCGATAAACTTCGTGGGCGACCCGGTGTATCCGTGGTGTAAGGAAACTGACATGAGCATTAAATCATGGGACGAGTTGATAATTCGATAAATGCACTTTGACCGCATCTCCGTCTACTTCTAATTTCATGCACACACTATGAGTTCTCTTCTCCGCCCACCACACTTGAATCTCGGGATTACGTGTCAACGTATCTATCCATGTCTTGTACGAGGGTTGCCTGAACCACTCGGACAGGACGAGAACATAGCACCAGTCCTTGACGTGTGGATACGCCTGTTTGTACAACTCCAACTTTGTCGGCGAGTTTAGAATTTTTTCATCCACGCTACCCGACCCACCTTGATATTTACACTCTATGATCATGACCCAATCGTCTTTGATGTACGCACCGTCGGGATGGAACAGACGCATGTTCGGGTCCACCGGTTTCATGTGTTTCGCAAAGTCGCGCTGTTTCAAGAACCAATACCCATCGATTTCTCCACCTTGACCCTTGACGTACACGTTGGGGTACACGCACCGTTCAAACGCTAAACCATTCCTATTCGTCTGTGCACCCCCGGCCCCGGTCCCCCGGTTTGCAGACGACGAGGACTTCTGTCGTTGTTGCATCTGGTCGCTTGCTATGTATGGCGCGACGAGCCTTGATGTACAATATCTGGAAATCTTTAAAAAACTCTGTGACACATGGAACATTCGCGTTACTCATGACGAATATTGTTTTGGAGAGTGCTTTAAATAAGAGGTCCTGGTCAAATGCACTCCTCGTGTAGTCCTTAAAGGACGTCTTCGTTTCCCGCGCGTACGGTGGGTCGGCGTACACGAAATCGCGAGGACCCTGCACGTGTGTCAGGGCTTCGTGAAAGTCGCACGTCGTGAACTCGACATTCTCGATGAGACCCTGCACCGCTCGCAATTCATCAAGCGTCGGCGGCTTTGGCGTCGTGGTGTAGTGTCCATAGGGGACGTTGAATCCATCGGGGCCCTCTCGGTAGAGACCACGGAAACACGTCTTGTTCAGGAACACGAAGAGCGCACACTTTTCCGTGCACGATGGGAGTTCTCTGAACCGCAGTCTCTGGTCGTAGTAAAACACTTTCTTCTGCTCGGGACTCCTCGCGTCGTATGCACTAAAAAGTTCGTCGATGGCGCGGTGTAAGACCTCGGGGTCGTCTTGCACGTGTTTGTACAGGGCTATGAGATGGGGGTTGGCGTCACTGGCTCTCACCCGTCGCACGCGTATGTCCGGACTCGAGAGCACCGCGAGCAGGACGCTGCCGCCGCCGACGAAGGGTTCGTGATAGGTGTCGATGTCTCTCGGGAACTCCGCGAGGACTTGGTCGATGATTTGTGTCTTTCCACCCACCCATTTGAGGAACGGTTTCATGCCTACGTATGTATAAACATTGAAACTTTATATGTGTCATTCTAATATACAGGGAAATTATGTCTGATTTCCCAGAAATCGTCAGTATCATTCAGGAGTGCGATATCCGAATCTTCGAAGAGGGGTGCACGAACACCATTGACATCATAAGTAAATTTTTAGAAAATAACGACGATAACTCCGCCTTTTACATTGTCAACGTGAAGAAAATTATTCAACAATATGAACAGTGGGTCGAACACCTCCCTCGTGTGAAACCATTTTACGCGGTGAAGTGCAACCCAAACCCTGTCATCACTAAAATTCTCTCAAAGTTTGACATTGGTTTCGATTGTGCGAGTAAGAATGAAATCAGTCAGGTCATCAATCACGACGTGGACCCGTCGAACATCATTTACGCCAACCCATGCAAGGCGAGTGGTCAGATTAAGTTTGCGCGTTCCGAGGACGTGGACCTCATGACCTTTGACGACGTCCATGAGTTGTACAAGATAAAGCTGTATCACCCACACGCCAAACTCGTGCTTCGCATCAAGACGGATGATTCCAAGTCCATGTGTCGTTTCAATTGTAAATTCGGCGCCGACCCACAGGACATTAAAAACATTTTACAAACGGCGAAAATTCTCGAACTCTGCGTGACTGGCATCTCTTTCCACGTGGGCAGCAATTGCAACGACGCCGAGACCTACTACACCGCGCTCAAAGACGTTCGAAATGCATTCGACGTCGCTAAAGAGGTTGGATACACCATGAACCTCGTGGACATTGGTGGTGGATTTCCAGGGTTCGACTCGAGCGATGGCGTCAATTTTAAAGACATTGCAAAGGAAATAAACAGGGGCATCGATGATTTCTTTTCCAATGAGGAGGAGGATGTGAAAATAATCGCAGAGCCAGGGAGATATTTCGTGTGTTCCTCGCACACGCTCGTCACGAACATTATTGGAAAAAAGAAAAATGGGGACAAGTTCATCTATTACCTCAACGATGGCATCTACGGTTCATTCAATTGCGTGTATTTTGACCACGCAAAGCCGAACATACAACCGTATAACGAAAGAGATGGCACGTTGTATGATTCAGTGGTTTTTGGTCCCACGTGTGACAGCATCGACGTCATCTCTGAAAACAGTCGCCTTCCAGACCTCGCCATCGGGGAGTGGATGTACGTGGAAAACTTTGGTGCCTACACCATCGCCGCGGCGAGCACGTTTAATGGGTTTCAACAGACGCGATGTGTCTATTGTTTCGTGTAGATGAGAAAATAGAACCCCCCCTCTCGTGGCAGATTGACCGCCTGGACGAAGTCGTCATTCTTATAGTACCACTGGTCTTTGTGTCGCGTGAACGCGACGTAGTGTCCATCACACTGCACCCCCACGTGCGCGGCGACCGCGAGGAGGCGATACTTCAACTCACCCATGTCTATGTATTCCACGAGACTGATGAAACTCTTCTTGTCGAAACTCACCATGAACACGTGCGGCAGTGCGGTCAACACGTTCCGCGTGGTCGCCACGTGGTGGGTCTTCCCATCGTCGTCGACGTAGTCCACCAAGGTGTTCCATTGCAAGCTCTCTTTGAACATCGTCTCGAAGTCTTTACCATCCATGGAACACACGAGGTGGACGCTGAAATCCTCCTCGTGCGTTTTCTTTCCACCAGGGTAGACGGTCTCTTGTGTCTTCTTTCCATAGAACAGGGATTTCATCTCCGGGATGGACCGCTCGAGGATGTCTATGATGCACAGGATAGTCTCCTGGACGTCGTGTTGTTGACCCAACGTGAACCGTGGAAACTGATGTTGAAACATCACGAGAATCGAACGCACGTCGAAGGGCTCGTTTCCAGTGGACCAAAACCGATGGACGAGGTCGGTGTACGCTCGAGTGAATTCACACGAACCAGTGTATCCATGGCGCATGAAATGGTTGGATAAAGGTGGAATTTGTAATAAACATTGGAGCGAGGTGTTGAAATAACATGTGTTCCCGATATTACGAAAACCTCGCATAGTTTATTAAAGACACCAAGCTTTTATATTACGAAACAAAGGATGAACATTCAGAAGATTGTCGATAAGACCCTACCCGTCTTCGAGAGACACAGCGACCAGGAACACATCGAAGTCGAGATTCGTCTGGGGAAGTTTAACGGCGCATTCTTCGACACGAATGTTGGGAAAAGTGCGTTCGATACCATACTGAAAAGTTTACAGCAGTACGATGGGTGGGAAGAGGTGCGCACGACGGCGTGCGACGTCTTCTATCACGACGCCGCGGGAATTCGATTGTCAGTGGACGAGCACACGGGGGACCAGACGATGGTGAAAAAGCAAAAGGTGTACCACGAGGATTTTCAAGAATTTTCCGCACCCCTGGACGTGCGGTTCAGCATCGCGAAGGAAGTGCCAGTCACGGGCGAGTACGAGATGGACCGCAAGCGCACGAAGCACAGACAGAGCTTCGTGCGAAAGAATTTATCCATAGACATGACGATATCGAGTGGTGATGCGGTCGACAAGGACGCGGAGGACCCGAATCACTACCAGATAGAAATGGAAATAGTGGACCCAGCAAAGGTGGGGTGTCAAGAGGAGTTTTTCAATATTTTGTGGAAAATCAATGATCTGTTTAAGATTCTACCTCCTTAAGTCTAGCGTTTTAATTACGATTAAGCTTTTTCTTTCGTTTCATGTTTTCGTGCTTTTTCACAATGTTCGCAACCTTCTCGAGGTTGTTCTTCTTGTTTTCGTACACTTTCTTGTTGAAATTGTTGATGGCGTCGTTCTCCTTCTTCAACATCGCTTTGTTTTCTGCGACGACTTTTTCGACCGTGTCGCCTTTCTTCATGCCCATCGCTTTCATCGCCCTTTGCACAAATGCTGGAGTTTTCATTATACTCCCAACACAGAAAAAAATATCACGACTATAGTAAAGATAATGCTCTTCTATGTCTTCGCGCTCCTAGTGTTCTATCTGAGCATGACTGCAAAGAAGGAAACCTTGCCACACACGCCATCGCATCTCGTGTACGAGCGCATGGTGGACAGCGGCGACGACGCGCACTTGTTTCTTGAGATGGAGACCGCGCTCATCGAGGCCGACTCCGTGGGACGTGCGTTGGAAATTTCCCTCGAAATCAAAGACCGCTTCCCTGACTACGACTTTGGTTATCACACGGAGATGATTAAAGCAACTTCGCGCGGCGTGCACGGAGTTGTTCCATAGTCAATTTGTTCATCATTGGGTCGTCCCAAAGTTGAATGTATCGAAGCAATTCCTTCTTCAACTCGTCGTTGGTGGGGTTTTTCCGACGCATCGCGAGCCACTCGAGCACTTCGCGTTCCACAATCTTACGCATCCCTGGTCGCACCACGCTATTCACGTACTCCTTGGCGAGCTTTCGCTGCTTCACGTACTTGGACACGTTGACGTTGGGTTGTAAATTGACGTTCTTGATTGCACGCACGTTCACACCCTTGACCTTTTCCGCGACGTTCTCCACAACCTTTTTCGTCACCGCGCGATTCTTCAACCGTCGACGAATGAAATCTCGCGTATTCGCGTCGTACTTGTTCAGGTAGGCTTTCAATTTTCGTTCACGCGCGACGTCCTTCACGAGTCTGATCACTTCACCCTTGAACGGCACACCTTTTTTATTGGTTTTTAATTTTTTCATGCCATTCTTCACGAGGCGAGCGTCCGCGTTGACGTTGCGCCCAGTCTTGAATCCGTTGCCGTAGGCGTTTTTCAGCATCGCGCGCACGGCGTTATCGTCGATGCCGCGCTTTTTCAAGAGGGTGGTGTTGTTGTTCGCACGTTTTTTTCCGTTTTCAAGAAACGTGTTCAAATTCTTATCGAAGATGGCCTGGCATAGGTCCTTCTTTTTCCACGTCTTCTTTGAGAAGATGCCCATGGCTTTGGCGATTTTCTTGAGGTCGTCCGTGCTGTATTTTGAACACAGCTTGTCGTTCAAGAGGACGTTCGTGGTGTTTCTGAGTTTCTGAATGCGCGGCACGCGAACAGCCTTTGGTTCTTCGGGCGCGTTCGTCTCCTTCGACGGGGCAAACGTGGACGCGCGCGCGATGAGTCCGCGTTTGTCCATGCGTTCCACGAATTTGATCGCCACTGCGTAGGCGCGCTGAATCTCTTCCACGGACTTTTTGTGCAACGTGACGAAACCATTGAGAGTGATGCTGTCGATGATTTCTCCTTGGTACTTGATGTTTCGCACGTCCGCGACTTTCAACTCGGGTTCGAAAAAGTGGTTAATCTTGTTCGCATAGAGCGCGCGCGATAGGGTTGACGGACTCACCGTGCCTCGAATCTGGAACACACCATCGAGTGAGGCGTATTTCACGCGCAAGGCATCGGCGTCGCCGAGTTCGTACTTTTTCGCCAAGTATCTGGCCACGTACAGCGGCGTCTTGGGGTCGTTATCGACGCATCCACCCTGTAAGACCATCTTATCCTTGTACAGACGCGCGATGATCATCTTCCGGCCTTTGAAGACCACTCGAAACTCGACGAAACTCCACGACAGGTTTTTCAACTCACTCGCGTCGTAGTTTTGATGCGATTTAAAACCGTACACGTTCGTGTGCGTCACGCCTTTTTGAAACTGTCCATGGTATCCGGAAATCTCCTGGACATCGAAGTTCCCCTCTTTACGCGTGGGCTTCGTTTGACGCACGAACGCGAGCACGTCGGGACGGGTCAGAGGACCCACTTCAGCGATGAAGTTCGTGTAGCGCAGGGGGGATGTGAGCGATGGGGGCGCAGCCGTGGGCACAGCCGTGGGCACAGCCGTCTCCACCTTTACGTTTGAGTTTTTAAGAAACGCCTTGAGTTGTGGTGGGGTCATTAATATATATGAAGATATTTTATTCAAAAACCAATTCTTCCTGAACGACGTCTAAACCATGGACAAACTTTTGATTGTTGTACACCCGTCCACGGTACGTGAGCGTTGCGGTGGTGACCGTGATGTCGCGCTGACTGAACGCGCCCGCGTAGCTGTCTTCGTTGAAACGAGGTTTGCCTAAGTTGTTCATCTGGCAATGCTGGTTGAACGCGGCCAAGAAGATGCTCTGAGGCACGAACAAGTCCTTGCCGAACTGCACGCTGCTGTCTTCTAGGAAGTGATGAATCGTGGACGTCATCTTCGCGACTTCCTTCTGGACGGATTTGAAATATTCAGGGACGACGTTCCAAATGTCCTTGTCGGAATAACGCGCCGAGTATTCGAGGTACGCGCGCACACACTTGAGAAGGATGGCTGGCAACTCTTCCTCCAACTTTTGGTCCAAATGTGGGTCCGCATCGCGCACTTGTCTGCGGAAGTTCCAGGGCAGGATGCGTCTCAGGACCGACCCCGAGTTGTCTTTCCACGACGGCACTTCGTTACCACCGAGAACCCCTGGGGTGGTCCACTGCATGCTGATGGCGTTCTGGTGCTTCACGGCGATGGAGACGTCTTCACCGGACACGAGGGACTGGAACTCGGCCTGCTCCAGGGAGAGGTCTCCCTTGACTTCGGGTGCGATGAACATGAACGAATCGTAGATGGAGGACAGACCGAACTTCTTCTCGATGTTGTTCGAAAGCGTGCGCACGTCGTTGCTTTCGTAAAACTTTCGAAACACCTTCGTGATGACGGTGGATTTCCCAGACCGCGCGATGCCCTTGAAGAAGGGGATGACTTGCCACCCGTCCAACTCACCGACGTCGAAGCACAGCCGACCACCCATGACGTACGCCCATCGAGACACGTCTTCGTCAAACTTTTGATAGTCAAAAATGCTCTGAAAATATGGTGTAGGAATGTCCCACCAATCCTCGACGTAATTGTAATCGTCGAAAAATTGGTCGAAGAACTTACAACTCACAAGGGTCGGGTCCAGTGAACGGAACTGCCTACTGTCGTACGGGTAGAATCGACACGCGTACTTTCCCTCCTTCGGTTGCCACTCCTTCCCGATGAACAGGCCATTCTTAAAACTCCACACGTGTCTATCTTTGATGATTTCCGGAAACTGTGAATCGATGCAGTTGGACAGGTAGTTGATGACTTCCCTCGCCGTGTTGCCACGAGACGTGATGTCCTTCCAAAAATCAAAGTTAACCTCCTTCTCCGCAAACTCGTACACGAACTCTGGAATGGGGCACACCTGTTTCCACGATCGCGTGTAGGCACCCTCTGAAATCCTCTGCACGTAGCACTCACCCTTGTAGCGACGCATGTGTTTCTTGTAGGTTTCGTCCAGACACGCCACGATGGCTCTCTGGAACGGGGTCATCTCCCCGAGACGGGTCTCATCCATCGGCGTCGCGTCGAAGTACTCCGGGTCCGAGTTCATCTTGTCTGGCATTTCCCGAGGATTCTTTATCCTCTGCATCGTGTTCAGGTGCAGGCGAACATTCTTAAAGGCTTCGGAAACCTGTTTTATGAGTCTACACACGCGTTCGCCCGCGGTGAGGTTCACGTTTTCGTTCTCCACGTAATCGGTCATATCCAACGCCTTGACTCGCGAACCAATGTTTTTCAGAACCTTGATTTCCCGGTCTCTTTTACCATCAACCGCTTTAATATCTATACTCGTTGGAAATCCACTCGCTCTTTCGGACGGATCGAAAAATTGATCGTATCCCAGGCGGACACACTTGGTCATCACATCTTTACCGGCAGTCTCACCGAGATACCAATTTTCTTCCATCAGTCCAAGGATGCGCAAAATTTGCTCACTCGAGAGAGTCACTATCTGATTTCTCAGGAGCTCCATCTCCGAAGCCCCTGTGTCGGGATCTCTCTCGATGTAATGCGTGGTGTTCATGGCAGCCGGTCTGAATAATTAATGCGGAGAATTTTTAAGTCAGTTTGCTCAAAATTTTAATGAGAATTTTATTTTGCATCTCGAGTTGGTCTCCGATGCGCAACAGGGCCGTGCACACGGTGTCGCCGTCTGGGGTGGCGAGGGTCGACGCCAGGACCTCAGCCGACCCTTCGCCCCCCTCGAAGTCTTCGATGTCAATGTCGATGTCCTCGTCGTCGTCAAAGTCTTCTTCTACGATTTCACCTTCTTCGATGTCGCTCATGGGTCAAGTGGTATACGTAGTGTGGAGAAAACACCAGACGCGTTTTACCGCGGAGCCCAGGCCAAAATTATTTTCTCTGCCTATAGTACAAACAACTCTCAAAATGGCTGGTGGTCTCATGCAGCTCGTCGCGTACGGTTCGCAAGATATTTACTTGACGGCGAACCCGAAGGTCACGTTCTTCCAAGCCGTGTACAAGCGCCACTCGAACTTCGCATCCGAAGTCATCGAGCAAACGGTCAACGGTAACCCGGCCGACAACGGTCGCGTCTCGATCACGATCGCCCGCAACGGTGATTTGGTCCAGGACATGTACCTCGAAATGAAGGCGAAGTCCGGCCTCAGCTCCTCCTCCAAGGGTGCCTCGGCCATCTACGCCGCGGAGCGTGCCATCAAGGACATCGAGGTGTCCATCGGTGGTCAGCGCATCGACCGCCACTTCCAAAAGTGGTGGCGTTTGTTCGACAACTTGTACCACACCGAAGCCAAGAAGGCTGACTACGCCAAGATGACGTCCAACACCCAAAACGGTGCCATCTACTTGCCGCTCATCTTCTGGTTCAACCGCCACCCGGGCTTGTCTTTGCCGCTCATCGCGCTTCAATACCACGAATGCCGCGTCGACGTCGACTTGAGCTCCGAGTTCTCCCACTACACTGACGGCAACACGCTCAAGTGCTGGGCCAACTACCACTTCCTCGACACCGAGGAACGCCGTCGCTTCGCGCAAAAGTCGCACGAATACCTCATCGAACAAGTGCAACACACTGGCACCGACTCCGTCAGCGCCACCAGCACGAAGCAAGTGCGCTTGTCCTTCAACCACCCGGTCAAGGAACTCCTCTTCGCGTTCGGCAACGGCTCCGTGTCCAACGCCTCCCTCTGGAACTTCACGTCCAACTTGGCGGAAACTGCGGTCGTCCTTGAATCCGACGTGCGCGCGCTCGGTGCCACCTCGAACATCTTCGTTCCGGTCACCTACGCCACCGGTGCCCCGCTCCTCGCGGTCGGCCAGGGCTACTCCGAATCCACGGTCTGCGAAGACGGTGCGGTCGCGGCGACTCGCGCCGTTGGTCCGTTGTCTGAGTTCAAGGTCATTCTCAACGGCCAAGACCGCATGAAGGCGCAATCGGGTAAGTACTTCAACCAAGTGCAACCGTACACCTACCACGCGGGCTCCCCGGTGCCGGGTGTGTACTCGTACTCTTTCGCGCTCAAGCCGGAAGAACACCAACCGTCCGGTACGTGCAACTTCTCGCGCATCGACAACGCTCAAGTGTCCGTGACGCTCAAGTCTGGTGCCACGCAATCCGAAACGATGCACCTCTTCGCGACGAACTACAACGTTCTCCGCGTGCAATCCGGTATGGGCGGTCTTGCGTTCTCTAACTAAGAAGCTTACTTCAGTACAAAAAAAAACTTAAATATTAACATAAATTTTTCATTTATCTTAATATTTAATGCAGTGCGTGCGTTTGAAAATTAATAACCCTTTGGTTTGCAACAGGTGTACTCGTATCGACCCTGGTTGACATCTTCGGGATGCTTATTGAAACGAACGGACGTCAAAACTTTCGTGTCGTCCGTGCAGTTGATGACGTGGGCTGAGATGTTCGCAACGTCGTTATATTCAGAGTTTTGGTTTTCACACGCGTTCTCGTCTACGAGACCACCGGAGCATTTGTATTGCAAGGACAGCAAGGACACGTTGTTTTCACCCGTCGATGGTCGGAATTTGTACCCTTGCAGCGCTTTCGCACCACACTCCATGCGGTGATGCGACATGTCTTCCATGTATACACCGTCCTTGATGTCTTCGACGTTGTCTCTGATGTATCCGTCGTTGGAGAAGTCGTCCATGTTGAACATGCACTTGTATTTGTGGGCGTTCCCTTCCTTAACTTCGATACTGGAAAGGGCACTGTTCTTCCCACAGTCCACTTCGGCGTTGTATATGTCAGCCTGCGCGTCGTTGGTAATCATACCTCTGAAGTATGTCTCCGGGGGGACGACGTATTTGTCCAAAAGGATTTTTTCAATGATTTCAATCTCATTGATGGTCAGTTCTCGAGAATACACGAGGATTTCACCGATGGCAAAGTTCGATTCGAACCCCTCCTGGATGTTCACACCGATGTTTGCGGGTTTATCCTGGCTGTAATGCAACCCACTGAGTCTGACGCCGTTGGCGCGGTACATGTCTCTCTGGTCGCACGAGACGACCCACTCGTCCCCGTAGCGGTCGATGTCTTCAGTCAGGATATCGTCGTGTTTAGCGACACCCGACTTGCCCTCGTTGTGTCCTGAATACCAGTCCCCTTCACTGCTCGTGAAGATGCGTTTTTTCGCATCACCATTGTACTTGGCCACGGTGAACATGGTGTAGCGACGGTCATAGAGCCCACTTGGTAGAGTAAATTTAGTCAGAGTGTCCCCTGAAACGTGGGTGTCGCCTGTGAACTTGGTGAGCGTGCCGGTGACGTCGATCACGTTTCCACCATTTGTGTCGGACCATTTATTAGTCGTCATGTTGTATCCACTCGGTAAGTATCGCGCCGAGAGATTGGCGACGTCCGTGATTTTGTCTTCGGCGCTGAAGATTGGGGCGGCGTCTTTACACACGGCCCCGTCCCACACGCACGGCTCGATGCACGCGGCTTCCGTGGTGTGCGTCGCACACGCGTTCGAGCTTGGGGTCTTTGACTCGTCTTTATCGTACACGAAAAAATAATAGGCAAGACCACCCAAGACTACGAGTGTGAGCACCAATATAATTAAGGTTCGTTGTCCAGGACTTCTACTACTCCTTGGACTCTGCGTATCCATATTAATTAAACCATAGAAAATATATTCATTCAAGACGATGGACGTGTACACCGATGGAAGTTGTTTGGGCAATCCAGGGCCTGGGGGTTGGGCGTGCACGTGCGACGCCTTCGAGCTCTCGGGCGCTGAGGCGCACACCACGAACAACGTCATGGAACTCACCGCGGTTCACAAAGCCCTCGAACGATGCGTCGCCGAGGGCATCGGTCGAGCGACGATATGGACTGACAGTGCATACGTGAAAAACGGCGTCACGACGTGGACCAGAAACTGGAAAACAAATGGATGGAAGACGTCCAAAGGGACGCCCGTGAAAAATAAAGAGCATTGGGTGCGCATCGACGCACTCCTACAGGAGATGACCGATGTCCAATGGCGATGGGTGAAGGCACACAACGGGCACCCACAGAACGAGAGGGTCGACACACTCGCCAGGGAACAGGCGAAAAATGTCTGCGTAAAATAATGGAAACCACGCATGTTTGGTGTCCTAAGCAGGAACAACTGCTCGTGCGTTGGGCTGAAAAAGCGGCGGGCTATCGTTGGCTCCATAACTACGCCAGGCTGCACTTCAAGCGAGTCAATGATTACATGTCCTACCCGTCTATAGTCATCAGTAGCATAACAGGGGTGGGTGGGTTCGCCGTGCTGAACCCTAGTGGAAACGAAAACTTGGACGATCGGACGAAGAACAAAATTTTAATAGTCCAGTACATGTTTGCCTTTTTGAACGTCATAGGTGGCATCCTCACGTCGCTCTCGAAATTTTCACAGAGCGCGCAACTCGCGGAAGCGCACTCCGCGATGTGTGTGCAGTATTCGAAATTCTATCGGAACATAGACATGGAGTTGTCTCTGGACCCCGAACACAGACAGGACGTCATAGAATTCGTCAACATGTGTCGACAAGAGTACGACCGCCTCCTTGACGACGCCCCCGACATCCCCGCGAACGCCATCATACAATTCAATATGGAATTTCCCGATAAAGACAATAAACCAGATGTGTGTAATGGACTCAGTATATTGGGGACAGATGATGTCGAGAAACATGAAAAAGCCATCACACATTGGATGAGCACCCTTTTTGCTTTAAAGAGGCGAAAGAGTCGAGATTCGCTTTCAAACGCCCCTTCCTTAAAGTTATGAAACGATGATTGACTAGGACAATGGAGCATTTTCGCACCGTACTCATCGCGAATAACTACGCACCGTCGACCATAGACATGTATTGTCGGCGACTGTCGAACAGTGGAGTGAACCTGAACAACAGACGCGCCGTCCATAGACATCTCTCGTCAAAACGCGTGGACCTGGAGGGCGACTGTCAAGGGAACGATTATCGCGCCTTTCTGCTGTACGATCGATTCCTACGCAACGCGATGTTGCCGGGAGGGCACGACTACCATAAGTCAGAACTCACCGTACGCGACGCGTGTCTCGCCCAGAATTCGAAAGAAGACATCGCACGCGTCTGGTGGCTTAACAAAACCAGAGGGTACGCACCGGGCGTGGCTGCGAGCTACGTGCGCGATGCGAAACGTGAGCCGGTCAGTGATAGACACAGAAGCATATTCCGCGCACGGTGTGCGCTCCAACGGTTTCACATAGACCAGGTGTTCATCACCGATGATGTGGTGCGTGATTACTACCGCAAGTTGTGAAGCATGTACTTGTCTCCACCTCCGTAGGCGACGTGTTTGTATAGCGTTTTCACGAATCGAACCTTGGTGCTCTGCATCATACGAATATCATTTCTGTAATAATTGTAGAAAATAACCCCCAGTACCCCCACCCACAAAGACTATATATAGAGAGAAACATGGGATACGCACCAGTGTACGATTACCGTTGGGGGTGTGGAGTCAAACAGGTGACAGACCGAGCCATTTTGAATGATGCGAAAAAGGTCATCATTCATAATGGGTCGAAGATGGAAATTAATTACATTCCAAAGATTGGGGACTATGGCATTCACGGAGGCGTCCTGCAAGTCATGCGTGGCAAACGCGTCATAACCTACCACTGAAACCGTTGTAATGAACACGCCATAACGCGACGCACGCATGAGAACAAAAACCACCACCAGGGAGCAGACCTGGAACAGCCAAGCAAACATACCCCTCAAGCGCTTTCTTTATGAGAAAGGGTGGGACGACCTCGTGAAAAAGATGACCCCCCTTCAATACAACAAGGTGATCACGGACGCGCGAGAGTTGACCGAAGACCCGGAACGCGTGAAAATTATATCAGCGTACATCAAGAGTCATGGAAGTCGTGACCTATGCGAATAAATCGAGCGGACTCTTCGAAGAGCTCGTGCACAACGAGTTCGACGTTCCAGTCAAAGTGTTAGGGTGGGGTACGAAGTGGAACGGATACTCGGACAAGTCTAAAGGCGTATTGGAATACATCACCACGAGCAAAGATGACGAAGACATCGTCGTGTTCATCGATGGGTTTGATTCTAAGATTAATAAAACACCCGAGGAGGTTGAACAACTGTTCAAATCCTACGACTGTCGCGTGTTGTTTTCGAAACATCCAGACATTATTTCAAAATACATCGTGCGCCAGGTGTTTCCAATGTGCACCAGCGAAGGCATGGCCAACGCGGGGATGTACATGGGATACGTCAAGGAATTGAAAATAATCTTACAAGATGAACTAGGCGAAAAGTGTCAGGATGACCAGGTTAACTTTAATAAAATGTGTGAAAAGTACGATTTCATCAAAGTCGATGAACACGAACGCATCTTTGAAAACATGTCCCCATTTAACATGACCACACCATCGAACGCCGTGTTCGTGTCCTATCCCGGCACGCCCACTATTGAACGCCTCGTGCGCGCGTGTCGCGATTACGCACAGTTTTTCAAGTGGCAATTCATCATCGCCATGGCGGTGTTGTTGATTGCAATTCCAAACGAACAAAAGTGGATACCAATGTACATATCACTCATCGCCATGTTGTTCTACGTGTTGCGGGCTGATAAAAGTTGTGCGCGATGAAAAAAAAATGTGCACCCAATACATATGAAGGTGGCGTTCATTTTCATAGTGAAGGATGGTGAAAAGTATCTCGAACCAAATCTTAATCTGTTGAAGCGACACGGACACGACATTTACGCGGTCGAAAACAACAGCGTGGACGATACCAAAAACATCCTGAAACGCGCCGACATTAAGAAAGTCATCACACTCGACCTCGACGATAAAAGTTCTCTCGAACTGTGTGGATTGGGTGAGGTCAATTGCGCGAAACGCGTTCGGCGTTTGGCGTACATTCGACAACAAGGTCTCGACGCGGTGATGAACGCCGACGAGGCTTACGATTACGTGTGCATGTTGGACATGGATTTCGAATCGTACGACCCATCGCATTTGGATGGCATGTTTGAATTCATGGAAAATAACAAGGACGTCGATGCCATGTTCGGCATGTCTGTCGTGAAACACATGGGCATCCCCTATGACATCAGCGCGGTGCGCCCGATGACGAAATTGCCAACGATAGGATTGAAATTGAAACAACACGTAAAAGTGCAATCCGCGTTTAGTGGTTTCGGAATTTACAGGTGTTCATCTATTGTGGACAAAAATGCTAAATATGATTACAAAACAATAGATGACATAGAACACGTACATTTCAACAAACATTTTGAACATCTCGTGGTTGACACTAAATTCAACCCCTCGTACGAACCATCTGATAAATTGTTTAATGTGAAAATGGCTGTCGTCATTTCTCTCCTCGCATACTTCTTAATTAGAGTATTTCAGCGTTTCAGAAACAACAAAAGATGAACATCGGCATCATTACACCTGGAAGACTTTCCCCCGGAGTGAACTCGTGCATCACGGAAATCGCACTTCGGGAGAAACAGCGACACAACAGGGTCATAGGCGTCGTCGAGGGATGGCGTGGACTCAACCATGGGTTCATGGAAGACATGTTCGTCACAGGCCAGGCACGGAACGAGCCGGGGTCCATTCTTCACACGTCTCGCGAACCCCTGAACATGAAGCTCGCTCGGAGACACATTCTCACCCTCGACCGACTGTACTGCATCGGGGACATGGAGACCCAAAAGGAAGCTCGAACGATCTTCAACGCGGACCTCCCCGTGAGCTTGGTCGGCATCACGGGCTTTGGCATGCAATCGAAGATTGAAGAAGTTTCGCGGTACATCAGAAAGTGCCACGTCCTCGCTGAAAGCATCCACGGTGTGGTGTTTCTGGAACTCGCGGAGAAATACGGCGAACTCGCCCGAAACGCGTCCATGAGCGAACCCCACGCCAACGTGGTCATAACACCAGAAGAGGATGAAAACTTTCTGTTCGACGTCCAAAACAACTACGCGATGAATGGCCACTGTGTGGTCGTCGTCAACGCGTGTTGCGACTATGGGTACATTCTCGATGCCCTCAAGGTGTACAACGTGGAGACCACCATCATGCGCCCCGACGCGACGCTCGACGTGGCGACCCCGTGCGTGTACGACAACATCCTGTGCGCGCGCATGTCGAGGGAGGTGTGCGAACACGTCGAGCTTCGAAAAAATTTCGTGTGCGATGGTGGTCGTATGATCCCGTACGCCTTTTATCCCGAAAATTTATTCTCCATAAAATTTAATGTTGTATAAATACATATGTCTCTTCAGAGCACTCCCCTACTTATATCGCTGTGTGCATTTTCAATCGCGGGTCTTGTCGCACATGATGGCTTTGACTATTTGGGGAAGACTGAAAATATCGTCAACGGCCCACTCGTCTACGGCGTCACCATCCTCCTCCACAGCGTGTTCGGTGCTCCAGGAGTGACCGAGAAACCAAAGCTACTCGATAACGTGTCCGACACCCCCTTCTTCAAGTTTTTTACGCTGTTCCTCCTCGCGTTTGCCGCCGTGCGTGATTTCGAAGACGCCCTCTTCGTCATTGTGCTGTTCTTGAGCATAACCCAACTTTTGCGCACCGAAGAAGAACGCAAGAGACACCCTACCATCCTTTAATCAGGTCCACGACCGTGGCTTTGGGGAATTGTCGAGAGAACATCTCGGTCTCGTCGTGTGCGCTGTGTCCTATGATTGACGGCACGCTCCGGTCGATTTTTAAGTACTTGCGAAGGTCTCGGTAGTACACGCGCGCACCCTTGGCGATGACGTCTTCAAACTTCAGGTCGACGTGGTTGTTCATGGGGAAAAACATCGGGAAATACTTTTGCATGTTTGGCACGTGCAGGAGGTAGCACTTCGTGCTCGAAATCCACCGAACCCTATCTTTCTGCACCTCGTCTGGGAGATAGTGCAGACAGTGGAAGAAACACACCTCGAAGTCGTCCCCCTTCTCCTCGATGAACGACTCGACGTACTGATGCAACTTTTTCGAAGAACTCACCACCGCGTTATCTTCGAACACGAGCGCGTATTTGTGTCCAGCTTTCGATGCTCGATTCCATATGTCAGCGTGGCCCATCTGACACCCGATGGCACCCAAGTTGAAATACGTGATGTTCGGGCGCACGATCGATGGGTCGTAGTGCATCTCCACCGCCTTTTCCATGAATTCACTCTGCACGTGTTGCTCAAATTTACGAGCCGTCTCCACCTCGCGCGTGTCCTGTCCGTAGACGACGTGCACCTTTGGCCCGTTGGTGTTGTGCCTGAAGAACTTCTCTCGCCGGTCGCGTGCTTCTGGGAGCGTCAGGAGATAGGTCTCGTACGACCACTCACGTTGTCTGCGTAAAATCAGAAACACGATCGCGAGAAGTACAATCACGACAATCATATATTATTTAAAGAATAAAATGTTTATAATACTAGAGCTTCCATAGTGTAGTGGTTCATCACTTTGGACTTTGAATCCAACAACCCAGGTTCGAACCCTGGTGGAAGCTTTCACCAGCCTTAGCTCAGTTGGAAGAGCAACTGATTGTAGTCGTTATCAAAGCTCAGTGGGTCACTGGTTCGAATCCAGTAGGCTGGACCCTTTCCGTCTTAACTCAATCGGTAGAGTGTGAGGCTGTTAACCTCAAAGTACTGGGATCGAAACCCAGAGACGGAGAATTGCACTTTTTAAAAAAATACCACCCTTTTTTTAAAAAATGTTTAGGTTCCTCTTTGGCATGGACCCCAAGCCGGGTCCTCCTCGACCACCACCGAAACCGACGATGCTCATCCAGGCTAGGAACGACGTCGGGGAGGTCGTGCTGCTGGAGGTTCAGGCACCAGTCAGAACCGATGTACATCCAATATTACTGTCACCCGTCTCCCGGAGCTGGTCTTTTCGAGACTATGATAGCGGGCGTGGTCGAACATGAACTCATCACCTGTGTTGTGTGTGTGCTTGGAATCCTTGAGGTGCAAGGTGCAGTCGCCCGACCCCTCCAAGGTCATGTGATATCGTAGTTGTAAATTACTCTCCGCCCGGTGCGGTGGGATGGTCATCGGACCCTCGATGACGGCGATGACCCCGGTGTCTTTGTCCACCTGTGGGATTGTATCGATGACGCCTTGTAAAACGGGAAAGTCCCTGACGTTGTAATAATAATACCCCGTGTTTTTTGGAAACCATGGGTCCAAGTCGTGGAAGTAGTGTTTCTCCACATCTTTTTCGCGTTCGAAGAATTCACGACGTATCTTGCCAAAGTTGAACCCTATGGGCCATAGGTCGAAGGGGTGGTAGTCCCTCTGTCCAAAAAAGATGTCCACCAGTGTGTTTCGCATCCCAACGAAGGGTCGCCATGGGTTTTGAAAGTACAACGCATCCATGGGTGGTTTACAAAAATCCCACACCACGAGACCGACGGGCACGAACCACCACATTAATTTCTATGTAGATTATAAAAATGCCAGGATACAAGCGCTCGATGTACACCGCCCCCGAACCGACAGAAGACACCCCGGACCTATCCGCGCGCTTCTTCATGCCCACGATGGAAGAGATTCTCATGCTCATCATCGTCGTCGCTCTGTTCTTTTTGCGCAAGCAGATGACGCAGATGACCTACGCCGTGGCGCTCCTGGCGCTCGTCGGACTCTATGCCTATCGTCGCATGCAAAAAGTTGAAAAATACTGCGCCAAATGCATGATGTGAACAAAAATATCATGGGATTGTATATGAAAGTGCGTCTCATCGAGAGCCCAAAGGTGGATAAGAAGTTCCGCGCCGTCTTCGTGGACAGTGGAAAGTTTGTGGACTTTGGTGGCAAGGGGTATTCGGACTACACCATACACAAAGATAGGGACAGGATGCAGCGATACTTGGTGCGTCATCGTCGACGGGAAACCTGGACCAAGGTGGGCGTGCACACCCCAGGGTTCTGGTCGCGGTGGTTGCTCTGGTCGCGCCCGACGTTGAACGGGGCGAAGCGTTTGATGCGTCAAAAGTTTGGCGTCGTCTTTGTTTAGAAGAAGTTGTCGGTGCGGTACATCTTCACCGTGTACGCTCCAGTCTTGCCGAGGATGTCCACGCTCTCCTCGCCGTAGAATTCAGGACAACCGATGTCCTCAGTGCACTCCCGACCACCGTGGGTCACAGGCACTGGGTACATTTGTTCCCCGGACGTGGTCGTGTAGTAATTGTATCGGTCTCTGTACCCCGTCGCTTCTCTCCCGTAGAGTGGGAGCGTCTGCTCTCCGGTCGCGTCCACCAACAGACCCATCTGCTGCATGTACCCTGGTTTATACTTTTTGATGGGCGGCCCCCTGTACTCAGGCGCGCGATTCGGGGCGTCGACCACGACGGGCACTTCCACAGGCACTTCCACGGGGACCTCGACCTCGACCACGCGTGGGTTGTACCACACGTAGACGAGCACGATCACCAAGAGCACGATGGAACCCACGTACACGTTTACGTTTTTATTCTTCATGTATACTATATGGCCGAGAAAAGAAAAGCACTGTCTCGAAACGAGCAAGCCGCTCGAATGGCGCTCGAAGTCCATCGCGCCAAAAAGAGGAGACTCGAGAACGCGCGAGCGTCCGCGGAACGCGCTGCGCTGATGCGTCAGATTAACACGGCGGGCACCATGGGTGTCGGTCGAAACGTCGACATACGCGGACAAATCGTAGAGCCCATGTATCAGCGCATGGTCGCGAAAGTCATGCGCCAAGCCACGTACACGCCCACGGATTTCAAACATTTGGGAAAGATTGTTCGCGCGCGACTCGACAGGAAGTGGCGCGACGTCGAACGTCTCATCAAGGCGTGGGAGGGAGACGTCAAGAAACGCGCGTGTCGCATCAAAAAGGATGAGATGCGACGCATCGCACGAGGGTTGAACGTTAACGTCGCCAACAAGAACTCGCGTAAGGTCATCTGTGAGAAGATTAAAAATAAATTGTGAGTTCACCGTAACACAGGATGAGTGCGCGCGAATTGGCAAACTCCAAAACGTTGTACGACTACCAAATGAAGTTGGCTGGGTACAAGAACAGGAAAGTCCCAGATTACGTCGCGATGGTGAGAAACAGTCGCAACCTTTTGTACGCCCGGGTGTTGCGCGCGTACGAAAACGCCGATGTAAATTCAAAGCAATTCGCCATGCAAATTGCGGCGGGGGTAAACGCAGAGTCCTCGCCGAGGCGTCTGTTCGAGGCTCTTAGAAAATTAAACACTCTGAAAGCACCGACAAAGTCCACGGCGAAGACGACGATGGTCGAGGACTTGGCAAAGTCGAAGAATTTCTCAAACTATGGAAAAAAGATGATGAAATACAAGGGCATGAAGAACTATGCAAAGGCGCTCGTCGAGGCAAAGGCGCTCGTGGCCGAACGCGTCCGTGGGCGCTACGCGCAGCTCAAGAAGGCGCAGAGGAGTGAAGTGAACAAGTACGTGGACATCGACGCGGCGACGAATAAAGGGTCGAGTCCGGCGGTCATGTTCAACGCGCTCGAGGAGATGCGTCGTTTCAGAGACCCCGCGAACCAGTCGTGGAGGTTTAAGTAAATCTAAATCTATCAAAAAAATGTACAGACTTTCTAAAATTAAAGTACACAATCATGCACAGTGCATCACCAATATCGTGTTTTCTGTCGTAGGGTATACCCCCTTCGATGTACTTCTCCGCGATACTGGTGGTTCTCTCCTTTCTCTGCTCGTAGTCTAGATGTCTCATGCCGAAGTGCGCGTGCAACGACACTGGGTTCACGAGGGTCACTTTGTCGCGAAACATGTAGTGTAAGAGAATCTCGATGTTTTGAAATCCCCCAGGGGGTTGTCTCTCGATGAGCACGTGGTCGGCCTCGTCGAAGTGGTGTCGGTATTCATGGACCATCAGGGGCACTAAGTCGACGATGTCATTGGTGTGAATGTATTTATAATCGCCCAAACTCACCTTTTTCATCCACACGACGTCAACTCGCGCGTTTTCGCACCGTGCCAGGACCAAACCCATGTTATGATACCCAACATCGATGGCGAGCACCTTGTACATATATTATTAAAAAGAGGGGGTCCCTTTAATAATAGGCGTGTTTATTTTCATTACATATTTCATGGATAAAGAGCGAGTGCTCAAAGCCGTCTGCATCTTTGGGGAGTGTTTAATTTTTATTGACACGATACTTCGCAAGAATCTTTTTTAAGTCATCTTCGAGGATTTTGAACCGTTCGAGTCGGTACTGCGTAAACATCCATAGGAAGAAGAGCATGCTCTTCAACATGTTGTTCGCGGTGGTGTCGTCCATCTTATACACAGGAGACACGAGACGATGGAAGAAGGTTTCGTCTTTGTTCTTGCCAGTCACGTACGTCTCCAACTGCGTCATGGCACACGTGTCGTCGTTGACGCTCCAGTGGTAAAATATGAACGGGATGATGAGGGAGTACGTCTGAAGCCAACGTTCGTTGTTCGTGAACGGGATGACGATGAGCATCAAAAGTAAAGCTGCGTGAAGTGTGAATATTATGTTCATCTATTCTAAAATGGAAAAAGATAAAAAAATGCCTAAAATTTGGCACCCGCAGCAGGAAGCCATACTCAAGGGGTGGGGTGAGAGCGCGGCGTGTTACAGATACATGCATTACCAGGCGTTTTTAAAGTATCGCAAATCGAACATGCACTACACCCTTCCAGTCATCGTGTTGTCCACGCTCACTGGAACCGCGAACTTTGCACAAGAGCAGTTTCCCGTGAGTTTACAGCCGTACGTCCCTCCGAGCATCGGAGGTCTCAACCTCATCGCCGGTCTCATCGCCACCATTGCGCAATTTTTGAAAGTGAGCGAACTCATGGAGGCGCATCGTGTGGCGGCGATGCAGTTTGGGAAGTTCTCGCGCGTCGTGCGCCTGGAACTGGCATTACCCTTGGTCGACAGAAGCCGCGACGGCGCGGACATGGTCGAACTTCTCAAGGGGGAATACGACGCTCTCATCGAACAAAGTCCGTCGATTCCCTCGTACGTTCTGGATTTGTTCGAACGCGACTTTCCCTCGGACGACGACATCACCAAACCAGAAATCATTCACATCAAACCCATTCAAATGTTCAGTGCCATCACTGAAAATTCCGTGGTGTCTAAACTCAAAGGACTCATACCCACGGATAAGAGCAAACAAGAACTCGTGAGCGACCTCGTAAAGTTGCGAACGCCGCAAGAAATCGTGCCGACCAAGACGTACGCGAAAAGAGTCGTCGATTCCATCGCACAGAGACAGCAGGACGAAACAAAGAAAGAGATTGAGGACTTGAAACAGATGACCACAGTGTCTCGACGAAATCAAAAACTCGACGAAGAACTCACGCGTCGAGCCGGGTTGATGGAAGTCGTAGTAGAATCACAACCAACATCGAAAGAAGAATGAGATTAAACACCACGGCACCGCACACGTAAGGGAACATTTTCCTTTTTAAAGGGTTTAGTACCTTTTCTTCCAGCACCTCCATCGCTTGGTCTGTGAGGTCTTTATCTGACATTGGTAATGGATAGGTATATTAAAATCACCCCACAAAAAAAGAAACCCCCTGATGATGCGGCGACGAATCTACACATCGAACGCATCGCGCGTTTGAGACGATGTCTCGACGAGAATAAGAACGTGTTCATATACGGCGCGTGTGGTACCGGGAAGACGTTCATCCGCGAATGGTGCATGGACGAGGGCAACAGCGTCGAACTCGGCGTCGACCTTCTTCGTTCCAAGAGTGTGTTTTCGGAACTCATAAAAAACAGCGATAAACACCTGTACATCGAGGATTACGAACCGGACTCCCTCATACTGAAGGGAACCATCGAACGCGTGAGCGATGGTCAACGCCTCACCAACGGGTCGCTGGTCGTCGTGTCCACCCACATGTGCATGTATCCAAATTTTGAACTCATCTCCGTTCCGAGTCACGCCCCAGAAACCATGGCACAGTTGGACCCAAAGAGATACGACCGCGACGCGGCCTCGCGGGCGAGAGGGAACATACGAGACTACTTTCACTACATAGAGGGGTGCGATGATAAAGACGTGTTCGAGTCGCCCAAAGAAATCATTCATCGCATCTTGTGCGACCCAACGTACGTACACAACAACGAACGGTTGTCCGAGCACGGACACATGTGGTCCATATTTCAGGAAAACTACCTCGACAGCGCAGACGTCGATGTCACCAAGGTGGCGTACGCATTTTCAGACGCCGACTTGTTCGACACCACCATGTACAGTTCCGACGCGGATTGGAACGTCATGCCCTTCTTCGCCAACGCGGCGATGTGCATTCCCAGGTTTTACATGCGCGCGTCGTTGCGCGAAGACAAACTGCGCGCGGGGGCGTGTTGGACGAAACACGGCAACTATAAGATGCGACATAGGAAACTACACGACATTCAGGTGAGAAATACCAACATAAGCATCGAGGCTCTGTGTTTATTACAACGCTACGCGGGTTTGGGATACATTGATAAATTGCAGTCATACAACATCACCGCCCAAGATTTCGACACGATGAATCATCTTTGCATAACAAGTAAATTAAAACCAAGGGACGTCAATTCAATTAAGAAACGACTCAATGCCCCCGACTGAAACCGAAGAAGAAGACGTCGTCGCCGATTGCACGAAAGTCGTCGGCAACGAGATGTTCTACTACGGCGACATAACCGCCGAGAGCATCTTGGACTTTACGGAAAAGTTTCGAAAGTTGGAGAGTGGTTTGCTGAAGATGAGCGCGGACATCATAGGGTTCGTTCCCACCATAAGAGTCAACATCATGAGCGACGGTGGCGACCTCTTTTCAGGGTTCACAGCCATGAACATCTTACAGAAGAGTCGGGTCCACGTCGTGACGGTCGCACACGGTGCGTGCTGCTCCGCCGCGACGTTCATGCTCTTAGGTGGGAAAGAACGACGCATAGGGAGGAACGCGCACATCCTCATCCACCAACTCAGCACGGGATCGTTCTGGGGGAAGTTTGAGGAGATGAAGGATGAGATGCGCACCGCGTCCAAGTTGATGGACATGATTCGCCGCACGTATTTTGAACACACAAAGATTCCAGAAAAGAAGTTGAAAAAACTTCTCAAAAGGGACATCTACCTCGAACCCGCGGAGTGCATCAAGTATGCCATCGTTGACGATTACGACTGACGTCGACGTAGCGTTTGTACATTAAGAGTACGCTTAGTATTATAATGACAATTAAGAACGTATTCATATTCATAGGCGGACCCACTGGTTCAGGTGTGAGTCGCTGCATGCGCCCATAATTCACAACCGGTGGTCCGGTGTTCATATATTAGCCACTACGTTTTTTTTTCTTCGAGAATTGTAAGATGTCCGCAGATGATGACCTGACTGTCATCATGTTTATGGTCTTAGGTACCGCGTCGGCCATCGCCGCGGCCGCAGGTGGCTTCTTCGGAACTCGCACACAGAAGTGTCAGGGCGATTTCACCCCTTGGAGCCCGTGTGTGGGTGCATGCGACGAGACACCCACGCGTAGTCGAACCTATGTCATCACCAGCGAGGCACCCGATTGTCCGTACATCGATGGATACACGGAAACAGAAGTGTGTGGCCCCGTGTCTCCGTGTTGCGAACTCGTGAGGGATTGGGAAGACCCCGGGGACGTACCGTGTGAGAATGGGTTGAAAACGTTCACCAGGGAACTTAGAGAAAATAAAGAAGGGGCGTGTGCCGGCTTCGAGACGGAGCGGTACGCGCCATGTTGTCAGATAACCGGGCAATGGGAAGCGGTCGGGGAGTGCGACAATGGACAGCAACGGTACACGAAAGACTACTTGGGTGAGTGTCCAGCAGGTGAAGTGGAAAAGTTCGAACAGTGTGCACCGTGCGTCGAGGGGTGGGACAGCTACGCCGATGGTTTACCCTCGTGCCCACAAGATGCGAACGACTGTGGTTACGGTGGGGACAAGTTCACGAGAACTTGGAAAATTTTAGCAGAGCCCATTGGAACTGGAAAGGCTTGCACAAAGCCCAACAACACCAAGGAAGAGGTGGAGTGTCCAGCGCAACCCCCTTGTTGTGATTACAATCCACCAGCCACAGACGGTGTGTGCAGTACTTCTGGAGAACTCACCTACACGCGGTCCTACGTCAACTCAAACTGCAAGGAAGACCCAGACAGGAACAACATTAAGCAGTACACCGAACCGTGCTGCTACGAAGCCGGTGATTGGACACCTGTTGGTCAGTGCGAAGATATTCCCGATGGTATGGATGCACAAGGAAATCAGTTGTACATCAAACGCCAGAAGCAGGAACAAACCACTGCCGGGCCGTGTCCGGACGGCACGGAAGAGCGCTACGTGCCGTGCTGTGGATACACAGAGTGGACACCGGTGGGGGCGTGTGAGGAACGTGATGTCGAAGACCCGAGTGGCACTGGCATCGCGATTAAAAAGTTTCTGCAGGAGATTGCAAGACAAACCGGAACCTCTGAGGGGTGTGGTCTAGAGCAAGAATATCTGGTGTCAAACTTGGTACCGTGTTGTGGGTACAGTGCGTGGGAGAACGATGGTCTGTGCGTTCGTTCGGAAAATGACGTTCTCGAACCATCGCAGGCGAAGATACGAACCGTGCTCACGACGACACCGGGATGTTATCCGGAAGATACCAATACCGAAATTTTGACGACATCGGAACCGTGCTGCTACGAAGGCGCATGGCAGTCTGTTGGTCAGTGCACCGCCGAAGGACTGCAACAGTACACACGAACTACTTACGGCACCATGTGCAATGAAACCGACAACCCAACGACGAAATATGAACCATGCTGCTATGAAGCTGGGGATTGGGCACCTGTTGGTCAGTGCAACGAAGAGGGTCTGCAGAAGCAGGTACAAACCACTGCCGGGTGTCCGGACGGCAGGCAAGAGCGCTACGCGCCGTGTTGTGGATACACGGAGTGGACACCTTCCGGTCAATGTACCACAGATGGACAGAACATCATTCGAGATGTTGGGACCACGATTTCCGAGTGTTATGAAGAGGAAGACTCTGTGCTGGAAAGCCGTGTGCCGTGCTGTGGATACACTGAATGGGAGAACTCTGGAGAGTGCACCCTTTCTACAGAAGAGAGTGACGAACCATCACAGATAATGATTCGAAGTCTCATTGAGCCTTCCAATGGATGCTTTCCAGAACAAGAAGACACACAAATTTTGCAGAAAACAGTTGACTGTTGCTACGAAGACGCATGGGCGCCTGTCGATTATTGCACCCAGGATGAAAATTCGGGTGTATATAAGCAACAATATCAACGAAATGTTTTCGGCTCCGCGTGCGATGAAACCAACACGACGACGAAATATGAAACGTGTCAAACTTCTACTGACTGTCCGGGGTCGTGGAATGAATACGCAGATGGTTTCCCATCGTGCCCTGAACCGGGTGTGTGCACCGATGGCATAACTTACACTAGAATATGGGAGAAAGAACAAGCACCAGCAGGTTTCGTGTATTCGAACTGCCCATCCGATGAAACGACAACGTGTCCAGCGGTGCCATGTGATTGTGTGCAGGGTTGGGACATCACTGACTGCCCGACGGAACCTGGATTTCTCGGCAATGACCCCACCAAAATGAAGACGTGGAGAGTCACCACCGCGGCCACTGGTATGGGTATGTGTAGTAACGATTACGTACATGGACAAACAGCGCCGTGCGATGCTACGGCTCTGAAGCAGATAGAGTGTGAAGAAGAGAATGGGTCTGGGTCTTGGAGTGACTGGGATAACGTCTGTCCTACAACTGCAACACTATGCGGATACACGGGGGGTACAGTAGAGACTAGCCGCACCTGGACCACGAATACGGCACCACCGGGTGAGACGTACATCAACTGTCCTCCGTCAAGCGAAACCAAAACGCTTGAATGCTCGGCAACGGGTCCGTGCAACCTTCCGTGCGAGGGTTCGTGGGATATATACTCCAATGGTTTCCCATCATGTCCTACAACGGAAGAACGGTGCGGATATGCAGGAGAGACGTTCACGAGAAACTGGACGACTTCCGAGGCACCACTCGGACAAAGCTACAGCATTGACTGCCCGCCGGCGTCTGAATCTAAGACATGCCCGCCAACGGGTGCGTGCAACCTTATGTGCGAGGGTGAGTGGGATAACTACGCAGATGGTTTCCCAGAGTGTCCGACCGAATGTGGTTCAGAAGAAGTGACCTACACACGGAACTGGACGACTGACAGTGCACCACCCGGACAAAGCTACATTGACTGCCCACCAGCGAAGCAAGAGAAAACATGCCCTGCTATACAGGCGTGCGCATCCAATGGTGCCGTGGCGGGTGGTGCCTTGACTGGTGCCATAGCAGGTGCCGCGGGGGGTGCCGCGGGTTGGTGGTGCGCTATTAATCCAGGTTCGTGTACTACTAGTCCAGGTTCACCACCAACCATTCGCAGTGACGTCGACGTCAACTGCGTCGGACAATTCGACAAAGACGTACCCGCATGCCCGTCTTTGTGTGGTCAGGCGGAGGTCACGTACAATGCTAAATATGAACACATCATTCCACAACAAGGAAAGGGTTCGCAGTGTCCATACATAGATGGTCATGAATACAATAGAACGTGTCCTGCGACGACACGGTGTTGCACATATTCGACAGTGGAACCACTCATCACTGGTAGTTCTGTGTGTACAGGTGCGCCAGGTTTACAAACAATCAATCTCCAAGTTCAAAAGTCCAACGAACCGTGTCAAGAGGACGGCGTCGCACCCACTTCGAAAGAAGTGCAGTGTCAAAACTGCTATGGATTCTGGGAAGCCGATGCGTGTCCCACGGGATGTGGTTATCAGGGTGGGGATGTCCCGAAGAAATGGGTCACCCTCCTCTCACAAGATGACAATGGCTACGGTGAGGCGTGTCCGCCGACAGAAACGACCATCACGTGTCCCTCGAGAGAACCGTGTCCACAAAGTTGCCCAGTTGCTGTATAAAATCTAGGTGTATTATAGATGTCCACGCCACCATGTCATACATACCCAACGAAGGCCAAAGCCATCGAGGGGTTCTGCCATGAATTTCCAGAATTGTGCACAGTATCAAATGGTGTCGAGAGTGTCCCCAGTGATGTGGAGAGGACAATCCTCTTAGATAACAACCCGAACAACGATAGAAACGATTGTGACGGAGGTTTTGATTTTGACCTCGCATGTCCTACAGCGTGTGGGACACCCCAAACGACGGTGTCTGCCACCTACAGGGTCGTCGCCGATGCCTTTGGTGGAGGTCAGGAGTGTCCTTACCACGATGGCTTCGTCATGGAGAGAACATGTCCCGCGAGAGAACCGTGTGCAGTGGACTGCGTAGGTTCGTGGACGAGCCCTCCGTGTCCAATAGCGTGTGGGACCCCTGCATCAACACAGAGTCAGACGTGGTCCATGACCACACTGGCACAATATGGGGGCTCGTGCCCCAATACAGGAACGGCACCAACTTATTCGTGTCCCGCGAGAGAACCGTGTTCAGTGAACTGCGTAGGTTCGTGGACGAGCCCTCCGTGTCCAATAGCGTGTGGGACCCCTGCATCAACACCGAGTCAGACGTGGTCCATGACCACACCGGCACAATATGGGGGCTCGTGCCCCAATACAGGAACGGCGCCAACTTATTCGTGCCCCGCGAGAGAACCGTGTTCAGTGGACTGTGTAGGTTCGTGGACGAGCCCTCCGTGTCCAATAGCGTGTGGGACCCCTGCATCAACACCGAGTCAGACGTGGTCCATGACCACACCGGCACAATATGGGGGCTCGTGCCCCAATACAGGAACGGCACCAACTTATTCGTGCCCCGCGAGAGAACCGTGTGCAGTGGACTGTTCTGGGGGAAACTGGAGCTACACGTGTCCAACACACTGTGGCTACCGTGGTGGAAACGTCACTGCCACTCGCGTGAATTACACACCAGCCCAATATGGGGGCTCGTGTACGACCACGAAACAGCAGCCGTGCCCAGCAAAGCCGGCGTGTCCTCCGTGTGAGTACACCGCATGGCGAGACTACGGTGATCGGGGGTGTAATGATTACAAACAATTTCAGACTCGCGATGTAACGAATGGCCCTTGTATACACACGTATAACTTTCCATATATTCACAATAATAACCCAACTTTTCGACATGTACCATGTGAACCCTGTGAAGTGGGGGTTGTCAGTGAGGGCGTGCATAACAGCAACGACAACCCGAGACGTGTATGTAGATGGGATGGTCGTACAACGTGTTATTGTACCAAGTATAAAGTACAAAATTGGGGTATAACTAAACAAGGTGTTAATACATCATCATGTTATTGGTCAAACACGATCTTTACACCCACGAAAGTACCAAACGGAGAGTGGCAAGGGTGCTCAGGTTGTTCAGCTTGTCCGAGAGGCCAGCTTTCTATTCCCGCACGTTAGCGTTAATATTTGGCACTCCTTTCGTACCACACTCTCCATATCTTAGAAAACCTTTCTGTTAAATGTAAATATTCTTTACCAAGGTATTCGTTTACCATTATGTGATTGCCCTCTGCCTCCACTGCGTGGTATGTACCGGCTCTGACATATAGGGAATCCCCAGGTTTCGTCACGACCACCTCGTACGTCACGCCCATGGTCGTGAGGTGTTCTCGAAGGTCTTTGAGAGACATATAGAGAACCTGGTCGACGAACTGTTTTTCGTCTTCTAACCTTTCAAATGTAATGTCAAACAACACCCACGTCTTTTGTCCATGAATGATGTGGCACATTTGGTCATAACAGTCGAAATGTGCATGGTATTGCCATGGACCCCTTTGAAATCGCGCATGCATAGGCATGACATGGGTCTTCTGTACACATCTCTGGTAGACCTCTTCCCAGAACGACGCAAATTCAGGTTCCGTCTCTTTCACTTTCAACATGGAGGTTTTTAAATTTTTATCGTAAAAGAAATCATCGCTCGTCATTTTAGTGAGTGTGTGTTTGTAATCAGATTCCCCGATTCGCGTGTTGTAGTCGTACACGGCCACCTCGAGGTCCTTGCCTTTGAAGTGTTTTTGGTAGGTCTTCGTCCACTCGTTGGTCTTGAGACACATAAAGACGACTATGAGGATGATACTGAGTATGAACCACATTGTAATTTCTTGATATTTTAATTTCTGGCGTTATACCATGATAGTGTATGTTTTAATCACACTTTGTGTGTTGATTTTAGTATACACAGGTTCACTAGAATCCAAAAACATGGTCGCCATCAGAAAGTTGTATGAAGATTTAGAATTTCACAAAGGTTTACTGAACGACTCACATCGCGTGGATACGTATAAGACCGCACTGACGCAAAATCCATCATTGATAAAAGATGCGACTGTACTAGATGTGGGCTGTGGTACGGGTATACTGAGCGCCTTCGCCGCCGAAGGTGGTGCGTCGAACGTCGTCGGAGTTGACATGGTTTCAGTTGCCAAGTGCGACGGTGTGGATGACGTACAATTCGTCATAGGCAAACCAATTCAAAAGGCAAAATTACCAATTCAAAAATACGACGTGGTCGTTTCAGAGTTCATGGGTTGCGCGTTGTATGAAGAAAATATCACGGACATGTTTTTGTACGCTCGAGATAACTATTTGAAACCGGGTGGTGCGTTGTTGCCAGACAGGGGTACCATCTATGTATGTGGATTTAAAAGCGATACCAACGGATACGATGGATGCAAGACGTTGGAATACGTGGACCCACAAAACATACTGACCGATGATTACGTGATTCATAGAGTAGACTTTACCACGGTAAAACTTGAAGATACTTTTGAAATTTCATCCGACATCAGATTTGATTCGGATGAAATCATCGATGGACTCGTCGTTTGGTTTGACACCGAGTTCACGTCAAGATTTTGCAAAGAACATCCGTGTGTATTGAACACGAAAAGACCGACTTCGTGGTTTCATACTGTGCTCAGATTCAAAAAACCGCGCAAAGCTTCGGAGGTTCGCGAAATAAAATTTGTTCGTCAACAAGTCATAGATTATACATTTTGGGTGGATGATGAAAAGTTCACAGAACGCGGATGGAACATCGATTGGTACGAAGAAACAAAAAAACTTAAAAATTAGACTCATGCGAAAGATGGCAATGTTTCCCAGTATAAAATCTAGCTGTATTATAGATGTCCACGCCACCATGTCATACATACCCAACGAAGGCCAAAGCCATCGAGGGGTTCTGTGACCAGTTCCCTGGGTTTTGTGAAGTATCGCCATCTGGTGTCGAGAGCGTACCCAGTGATGTGGAGAGGACAATCCTCTTCGATAACAACCCGAACAACGATAGAAACGATTGTGACGGAGGTTTTGTCTTTGAAAGCGCATGTCCTACAGCGTGTGGGACACCCCAAACGACGGTGTCTGCCACCTACAGGGTCGTCGCCGATGCCTTTGGTGGAGGTCAGGAGTGTCCTTACTACGATGGCTTCCAAATGGAGATACCCTGTCCCGCGACAGAACCGTGTTCAGTGGACTGTGAGGGTTCGTGGAGTGCGTGGTCAGGGTGTCCAAGCTGTGGAACCACATCTACATCACACTCTGAGACTCGTTCGTGGACTACGACGAGCTTGTTACCACCTGGGTACTCCTATTCACCCGCGTGTCCAAGTCCAACAGAAGAAACAAAGAACTGTCCCGCGACAGACCCGTGTCCAGCAGATTGCTCTGGGGGAACCTGGAGCTACACGTGTCCAACAAACTGTGGCTACGGTGGTGGAAACGTCACTGCCACTCTCGTGAATTACACACCAGCCGTGGGCACTGGGTCGTGTACGACCACGAAACAGCAGTATTGTCCCGCGAGAGACCCATGTCCAGCAGATTGCTCTGGGGGAACCTGGAGCTACACGTGTCCAACACACTGTGGCTACGGTGGTGGAAACGTCACTGCCACTCTCGTGAATTACACACCAGCTGTTGGCACTGGGTCGTGTACGACCACGAAACAGCAGTATTGTCCCGCGAGAGAACCGTGTCCAGCGAACTGTGAGGGTTTCTGGACGAGCCCTCCGTGTCCAACAGCGTGTGGGACCCCTGCAACAACGCCGAGTAAGACGTGGTCCATGACCAAAGACCCCATTGGTACGGGTTGGTGTCCCGATAAAGGAACGGCACCAACTTATTCGTGCGCAGCGACGCCTAAATGTCAGGATACATTTTTTAATTATACAGGTACGGTACAAGAACAATTTGCACTTGGACTGTCAAGACTTCCCAATACGTTCAGTATGACTGATGGTTATAAGGAAGTTGTTGGCTGGAACGACCGGGATTACTTTTACAGTTTGACGTTTCCCGAGTTCATGTATTTGAACGTCATAGAATACGAAGCACTTCCGGAAGCAGACATACTTCCAGTTGGAGTTGAATGGTTTATAATAAACCCCGACGGAACATGGAAAGCTCTTGGTATGACCACCTTCAGTACCACTTCTACGAAATCCAGCAACAGAAATTGGATAAATTTTATCTTCGGTAGAGGTATAAAGTATCCATATACTAAATGCAAGGGTCTCGTGCTCAAGATTAAATCAATGGCATTAAATCCTAATGATACTGACCGTAGTGACGATGCGGATTTTAAACTAAAGTTTACCATTCAAGGTAGATACGCGGGTGAATTTGCGAATTGGTAATATAAAAATTAGACTCACATGTATACGTAAGATGCATCTCCGCGTTAAACGCCTTCATGACACTGCAACCCTCCCTCGTCGCGCTTCTGGTGGCGCTGTCGGTTATGATTTATGCTGTCATGAAGATGTTCGCATTTTACCTGGCTCCCGCGCGCTTGTCGACACGGGCATCGCAGTTGTTGTACCGGTAGGCACGTATGGTCGCGTCGCGCCTCGCTCCGGTCTCGCGGTCAAACACGGGATTCAAGTCGGTGCGGGTGTCATTGATCCCGATTACACGGGTGAAGTTAAGGTTCTCCTCTTCAATCACGGCGATGACGTGTTTGAAGCGAAGAGGGGGGACCGCGTGGCGCAACTCGTGCTCGAACGTTGTGAAACGCCCGAGGTGAAACACATTGGTGTCATCGAGGACACCGAGAGGGGTGCGGGAGGCTTTGGGTCTACTGGCGACTAAGTATAAATATAATAAACAGTCCAATCAGTATTAATATAGGCATGATCATGTAATCATCATTGGACTTTGTGTCTGAAGGTGGTTCCACCTCTGAAGGTGGTTCCGGCTCTGAAGGTGGTTCCGGCTCCGACGGTGGTGGTTCGAAGCACTGCTCGTTCCCTGTTACAAATTCAGCTAATTCACCATTGGTGCAGCTGAGTTCATCGATACAATATGGACACGCTTCGCCCTCTTTGCATCGACAACACACGTCGAGTGCATCTTCTGGAAACTCGATATTTTCGCTCCTCGCTATGTATCCAGACTTACAAAGGTCGGTACTCACCTTGGTGCACCCTCGTTCTCTTATTAAAATGTCGTCACTATCTACGGCACACTCCATTAATGTATGTAATTATTATTTTCAAACGTACCACATCCCTTCCGCCACGGGCATGAAGAGCACACCCTTACGCATCGTCATGAATAACTTTGCCTTGTGTACCGACGGATACGACCAGAGTAACCACCGGTCCCAAAATTCTTTGCAATGCACGTCCTCCCAATCCTCCGTTGCACTGGTGTTGACCCATAGAAGGCCGCGGTGCAATTCCGCGGGGTCGCGTTCTTTTCGCAAATCCTCGGACACCACGCCACCGTGTTCGAGAATGTGCGTTCGCGTCAGCTGAACGTCTCCGTGCGTCGTGTAGTTCGGGCACCCCTTGGCACCAAAGTCGATAAATCGTTTATTAGGAAGTTCCACTCTGTACTGATGCGCCACAGATGGACTCGGTGTGAGAACGACGTGCATCGGTATTAATTAAAGTTTCGAGTTTTTTAATATACAAATGACTCATGTCCTGGACCATGGATTTGTTCGCCTCGTGGACCACATGCCTCAACACGATTTGGATGCGTCCATCGTACAGGCCGCGAGAGTCTCTTATGGAGATGGGACTAAATCCACGCGAGGAGACCGAGGACTTATTCGATATCTCCTTAGACACTGGCACACCACACCCTTCGAGATGGTGGAGTTCAAGTTTCACATCAAAATGCCCATATACATCGCAAGGCAGCACCTGCGTCACCGAACCGCCAGTGTCAATGAACTTTCCGCCCGCTACTCCGTCGTCCCGAAGGAGTACTACGACCCCGGGACCTTTCGCGGACAATCCGTGGTAAATCACCAAGGCTCCGAGGGCATCGTCGACGTCGACGGCGTCGAGACCACGCAGGCGCTCGAACAGGCTTTTGGCGTCTACGAACAGCTTCTCGAACAGGGGGTGTGTCGCGAACAGGCCAGAGGGGTTTTACCACAGAGCACGTACACGGAATTCTATTGGAAAATCAACTTGCACAACCTCATGCACTATTTGCAACTGCGTTTGGACCACCACGCGCAACAGGAAATTCGTGAATACGCCGAAGCCATATATAACGTCATCGAACCCCTCGTCCCCATCACGATGGAGGCGTTCCGCGATTTCAGAGTCAATGGACTATTCCTCACGGGACCCGAGATTGAAGCCATTCGCACGGGGAGGGACATTGAATCACCAGGGGAACGACGAGAATTCGAGGACAAAAAGAAAATTCTAGGGTTGTAATAAAGGACAGATGTGGCTCGTCTACCTCGTGTTTTTTCTCGCACTCGTATCGAATTGCCTCGTCGGGTACTACATCTCGGCGCGTCGTGGTGAAAATGACACGGGCAAAGTACGTGACGTGGGTTTTGAAATGCTCCCAGATTTGAGTCGCTATGAAATACTCCACGACCTCACGGGAGTCATTCCATCCATCTTCTTGCTGTACAACTGGTTCCGTCCAGGGGGGTGGACCGATGCGGTAAAGAACCGCTATTTAATGACACTGACGTTCATGTATGCCGCGCGTGCCATGACGAACATCGTGACACAACTTCCAGCAGCTAAACCGGGGGTGTGTAAAGTGAGCCCACCGTTCTCGTTCTGCAACGATTACATGTTCTCCGGACACACCACGTACAACATCGTCACATCGTATTTCGTCGGGAACGTGTTGTACCCGGTGTATCCCATCTTTGCATCGCTCGTCACAATCGCGACAAGGGAACACTACAGCGTGGACGTGCTCGTGGCGTGGATCATATTCTTTGCCGTGCAGTGTCGAATTTAGGCAGGCGCACACCCAGGGTTCGAAGGGAGTGTCTTCGCTCTCGGGACAACGCCGTGTCGGGGTCCTTCTGTTGTTCCAGCCACAGGTATAACTTTGGGTCGTGGTCCAACACGTGGAGATGTCCATGTTTACGATGAAATTCATTCAACTTTGTAAACATGGTCAACCAACAGTCCTCCGTGGGGACGACCCATGCATCTCGGTGTTCTGGGTTTTCTATGTACGCAATGGCTCTGTTTAAAAATTCATCGTAATAGGCGGCATAATCGTAATCATAGACCCGGTTCAGGAGGTGCACGGGTGGGTCGACGAGGAGTTCGAGTTCGCGCACCTCTGTCTCGAACGCCCAGTTAATCAGTTCCATCGCGTCCGTTCCGGATTGTATGTAGCGAATCATGTCCGCGGTGAGGAGACCCCGACCCTGTTTCTTTTTCGCCCGGTTGTGCTTTGAAATACCAGCATTTATGTAGTCTTCACGTACTGATTTTTCTAGTATTATCTCCTGAAGTTCGACAGGTAAGATGTCCCATAATGAAGTTGCCATGTACACTTAATTTTTACGCACATTATTTTATTAAAGAGCCTTTGTGTGTAGATTTTTGTCAGCCGTGTGCCACGTCTTGCCCTTTGTAGCATAGCTGTGTACGCGCGCGTACGCCCACTGTTGGGGGGAGGCCCCTGGACGGTGTCCCGTGCGCCACGCGGCGAGACCTCTGTTATAGACCCTTCGTAAGGTACCTAGTGGGATACCTGTAGCTTTTGCGATTTGAGGTAATGTTTTTACATCATCTCCATACATCTTTCTAAATTTGATGGTGTATGAAGATGTGCGCGTCTTCCTCCCTGTATTCGTCGGGAAGGGGGTGTAGGTTTTTTCTTGCATTTTCAAGTATCTCTGCTTCTTTTCATCCATGGTGAGACCTGTGAAATACCGCGCGGGGGTAAATTTCATCTTACATTACATGTGAAAAAAGTGAAGGAACATCCCCCAGAGCGCCATGTGGCGGTGTTTCTGGGTAATGTAATCATGAAGGACATCGTCAAACTTTTTGAAAATCTCAGTCAAGCCTATGCGCACTACGAGGACGAGGGGCGCGCGGCGTCCTTCGCCCGGGTCGCGGAGTCCATAAAGTGTCTCAAGTCCATCAGTTGTGGTGCAGACATCGAGAACCTCCTCGGGGTGGGTCGAAGTTCGGTGGACATCGTCGATGAATTTTTAGAGACGGGAAAGTGTCAGCGTCTCGAAGAACTCATGGATACAGAAATGAAGATACAGGTGCGGACGAAAGAACTCTTGGCCATGGAACGCCCATCGAATAAACACACCATGAAAGCCTTTGTGCTCGTGAAACACCCCTACGTCAAGGAGTGCACCAAGGTGGCGAAGGACCTCCTCAAGGGGGTGGACGTACACGTCAAAGTGGCCCTCGCGGACCTCCTTAAGAAGGATGGATATCTTCCAGACTACGAGGTGGAAGACATTCGTTGCGACACGTGCCATCTCCAGAGGGATGAGGGGTGTTCGGACGAGTGCGAGTGCGATGAAGTCAGACTTGGGCGCCTTTTGTGGGCCCTAAATCCTTGACTATGACAAAGTGTGGTGTGGGATTAATGAACGACTGTGATTTCAGTTGTTCGATGGTACACCGACCATCTCCACCGAGGAGGTCGCACCACGTCTGTGGAGACTGCATGTGCTTGATGGTGCTCATAGGTTGTCTAAAAAATACGTAATGTAATTTCGAAATTATGTACTGATAAAACGTTTGAGGCATGTCCTCGATGATGATTATTCTTTTCGCGCACACGCGTTTCAACTCCTCGATGATTTCCCTGTTGTGGGGGATGTGATGCAACACGAACATGCACACGACCACGTCGAACGCGTCGTCCACGAACGGGAGGGTGTGTCCATCGTACACGAGCGCGTCCTGACACCCTTTGTAAATGTCCACGCTCGTGACGTAGTTTCTTTTTTTCAGGTAGGCACTGAGTTCACATCGACCGGCACCGAAGTCGAGGACGTTCGCGAACTTTGGGATGTACCTCTGTATTTCTTGAAAGTATCTATTTCTATTGTTGACATCTTTGTACGCTGCCAAGAATAGAAGAAAAGCCAACGAGGCGATGACTATCATGTATTTAAATGAGATTTAGTTTCCGAATGCAACACCACCCATGCCATCGCGGATGCGCAACACGTTCATGTTCACCCCGTAGGCGCGCGTGATAGCACCGACGCCACCGCTCGGGGACTTTAACTTGAGCGTGGCCGTATCGATTCTCGAAAAGTTCAACGACCCGGTCATCTGGGATTTGTTCAAGGTGAGGGCGAACGGCCACGTGTACAACGGCACCGTGTCCAAGAGGTCATCCGGAAGGGACGTGGTGTGCATCTCGGGAACGACGGTGTGGTGGTACACGTTGGACGTGCCGTCGAACAGAGGCGTGCCGTTGATGTACAGCGTGCTCTCCGCGAACGTGTAGTTCGCCGCCCAGTTGGCTCCGGTGGTCTTGGAAGACACGACGTGCACCGCGCGGCACGGGTGGTTGAAATAGGTGAGGTCCACTTCAGTGTCGGTGGGCTCCATGGGTTGGTACTGCACTTGGTTGATGAGCAGGCGTTGTTCGTTCTTCACGAAAAAATCGCGCTCTTGGGTGTCCAAGAACACGAACGAGCCGTACACCTTCGGGGTCTCGCTCGGGTCGAGACCGGTGCGGCACTTGATGCGAATCTCCACCTGGTGGTTCGCGAGGGCCACGAGTGGGAGCGACTTTGTCCAGTCCTCGGTGAAAAAGAATGGAATCATGTAGTGCCCGGCGTTGGAACCACTGTAGCCGACGGCGTTGGGCTTGACGTCCGTCGTCGTCACCGCCATGGACGACTTCGCGCCGTCGGGGCGGTACAACACGTTGTGTACACCCTGGATGTAGAGCGCGTCCAAGCGGCAGACCTCTTGACCACCGATCCACAAGGAGAACTCCGTCGGCGCCGTCGTGCTGCTGAAGAAACCGGTGTTGTTATCCCCCGTGGCCCCGATGTTCGCAGCCTCGACCCAGACGTACGACAACAAATCGCCCTTGGTTCGGATCGGAATCGTGACCTCATTATTCGACGCGAACGTTCCGATATAGTCGAGACGTTCGGGCTTGATTGCGAAGTTCGTATAGCGCTTATAGTTCTGTCTAAAAAAACTCACTTCCGGGTTGGAGGTAGTGTACGTGTCCTGGACACCTCGGCTGACCAATTCAATCAATGCAGCTGTCATTTACTATATAAAACATATTAAAATTTTGGGTGAGATTCTTACACATGGTGGTCTTTCAGGCGTTGACGTGGGAGGCGAGGGATGACGAGGACAACGGACATCTCATCAGCGTCTTCGGCAAGACCGAGGACGGGCGCTCGGTCTGCGTCACCACGGAGTTCACGCCGTACTTTTTCATCAAACTCCCTGACGCCAAAGCGCAGACGGTGCGCGAGGTGTACCAGGCGTTGGAGAAGCGGTGTCCTGAGTGTTTGGTCGGCTATGGGTTAAAGAAGGCCAAAGACGTCTGGGGATTTCAAAATAACCAGGAATTTCCATTCATGCGACTGGACTGCGCCAACCTGGCCAAGAGGAGGTACCTCGCCAACACCTTGAAGTACGGCGTGCAGCTGGCGAGGGGGAACACGAAGCTCCGCACGTACGAGGCGAACTTGGACCCGGTCCTCCGTCTCATGCATCGGACAGGGATTCAGTCGACCGGGTGGCTCGACACGGGGGAGAAGTGCGTGCGTTCCCATCTGGCACACGTGGACATCGACCTCTTCTGCAACGACTGGACCACACTGACACCTGTGAAGCGCGATGACATCGCCCCATTCGTCGTGGCATCGGTGGACATCGAGTGTAACAGTTCCACGGGGAAGTTTCCAGACGCCGACGTCACCGATGATTGTTGTTTTCAGATCGCGGTGACCCTGTGTCGGTTCGGGAGCGACGAACCCTACGAGGAGGTGTGTCTGTGCTACAAAAAGACCGACGGTGGCAAGGTGCAAAGTTTCGACACGGAGCGAGAGCTTCTCGAGGCGTTTCAAAGGTATCTTCGAAATGCGGACGTCGACATCATCACGGGGTGGAACATTTTCGGGTTCGATTTAGAATACATCATGAAACGTGGTCTCGTGTGTAAGTGTGCGCCAGAGTTTTACGAGATGGGTAAATTCAAGAACACGTCGTGCGAGATGCTCTATAAGAAGTTGTCTTCGAGTGCCCTGGGCGATAACGAGTTGAAACTTTTGCCCATGAGTGGTCGGTTCATCTTTGACCTCTTTCACGAAGTCAAGAAGGGGTACAAGTTGGACAGCTACAAACTGAACAACGTGGCGCAACTGTACCTGGGCGATCAGAAGTTGGACATGCCCCCGAGAGAGATTTTTAGAAGGTTTCAGGGGGGCGACGCCCGTGAGTTGGGTGAAGTGGCTGATTACTGCATCAAGGACACCCTCCTTCCACACAAGTTGTTGGCGAAGTTGTGCATCCTCGTCAACCTCCTGGAGATGGCGAAAGCCACGTCGGTGCCGCTGTGTTTTCTCGTCGAGAGGGGGCAGCAAATTAAAGTGTTTTCGCAATTGTGTAAAAAGGCGGCGGAGCTCGGGTTCTTGGTTCCAGTCATCTACCAAGGCACGCTCCCAGAGGAAGGGTACGAAGGGGCCACCGTCCTTGACGCCCAATCCGGGGCGTACTACGCACCGATCACCGCGCTTGATTTTGCGTCGTTGTACCCATCCATCATGATGGCCCACAATCTGTGCTACAGTACCTTGGTCATGGATGAGCGACGCTATGGGAACGTCCCAGGGGTGGAGTACGAGACGTTCACTCTCGCATCGGGGAAGTCGTACACATTCGCACAAAACGTGCCGAGTTTGCTCCCGACCATCTTGGCAGAGCTCAAGCAGTTTCGTAAACAGGCGAAGAAGGACATGGCCGCGGCGACCACGCAGGCGATGAAGGAGGTTTACAATGGTAAGCAACTGGCGTATAAGATTTCCATGAATTCATGCTACGGGTTCACCGGCGCCGCAAAGGGCATCTTGCCATGCGTCGCCATCGCATCGTCGGTGACGTTCAAGGGGAGGTCCATGATTGAAGAGACCAAGAACTACGTGGAAGCCAACTTCCCAGGGGCAAAGGTGAGGTATGGTGACACGGACTCCGTCATGGTTGAATTCGACGTCCAAGGGCGCACGGGGCAAGATGCCATCGACTACAGTTGGGAGCTCGGTGAGCAAGCGGCGGCGCAGTGCACAAAGTTGTTCAAGAAGCCCAATGACTTGGAGTTGGAAAAGGTGTACATGCCGTACATTCTCTACAGTAAGAAACGCTACGCGGCCAAGTTGTGGGAAAAGGGCAAATCTGGCAAAGTGGAGTTCAAGTACGTCGACGTCAAGGGTTTGCAATTGGTGCGTCGGGACAACACCCCACACGTCCGCGAGGTGTGTAAAGAACTCCTCGACGTCATTCTCGAATCCTCCGAACCCGAACCACCACAGGTGTTGGCGAGACAGCGGGCGTTGGAGCTCTTGACGGGAGATGTGCCCCATTCGAAGCTCGTACTGAGTCAGTCCCTTTCGGATACGTACAAAGTCAAGGGCACCCCCGTGTCCATCAAAGACATCGACCGAAGTTGGGACATCTCCATGGGACACGTCCAGGTGCATAACAAGATGCGCCAGAGAAAGCCCGGTTCAGAACCGCAGAGTGGCGACCGCGTGCCTTACCTCTTGACGAAGACGGACGACCACAGGGCGCGGGCGTTCGAAAAGGCTGAGGACCCACAGTACGTGGAAGAACACGACATTCCCGTGGATTACCACTATTACTTCTTAAATAAGTTTTTAAACCCCGTATGCGACCTTCTCGAACCCCTAGTTCCAGAACCAAAGCAAACTATTTTTGGGGAAATAATTGAGAAGAATAAACCCCCAAAGAAGAAGAGGGCCCCTGCGAAGCAAAAGACCACAATCGCACAATTATTTAAAAATTTCGAGCTCTCTAAAATCACAGACGATGGACGACCTCAGTCAGAGGATTTCAAAAATGATGGAGGATGAGGTCGAGCGACGCGTGCGGTCGCAGCTCGACGCGGTCACTTTGGAATACAACGAAAAACTCGACGGATACATCAACCACATCGCGACGCATCACAACATATCAAAGGACCTGCTGCTTCGCGATGTGCCCGCGTTCACGGACAGGACGAGATGTAAGGGGGTGAAGAAGGATGGGGTGCGGTGCACGCGTCGAGGGACGCACCATGGGTACTGCACGATGCACCTGTATCAACGAGAGAAGTTGCAACCCGTGGCCATCGACATGTCGACGTCGCACATCCATGGCATGGACGTGCTGTATCAAGACAATTGCCCCGCGTGCTTAGAATTAGACCGAAAGAAGCTTATAGATTTAAACAGTATATTATTCAATAACAATGAGTAAATCAGATATTCTACTATCATCCATCAATGCATTTTACAACGACGAAAAGAATAAAGCTACACTCGTGAACGTATTGAACAAAAAATCAGGAATCTCCCTTCGAAACTTGGAGTGGTTCATCACGAACTACGCCAAGAAAAATCACACCTCGTACAAGACGGACGACGGCAAAGTCTTCACCGTCCACACCGCGTACAAGAGTTCGCTCTTGGGCTATAGTAAAAAGTTGTTCGACCCCTTCTGTCGCGCGGAGAAGATTTCGTACGCCATTCCTGGAACAGATGAGGAAATTCAGACGACCGTGGCGCAGTTGAATTTCATCAAGTGGTGTATAAAGAATGACGTCATCACGTTTATGCACGCGCACAGAGACGCGCTCATGGCGAATAAGCACGAGACATGAACCCATTCTCGAAATTGAAGGTTTCGTAGCCAGTGTAATACATGTGTAAACTATACGTCTCCACGGTCGGTAAAAGGTCGCACTCGATGATCGTCCTGTTCGACGCCAACTGACTGAAATCTAAACTCCCCGACGGTTGAACATTCACTGGGTGCATTGAAAATGCATACGAGTAAATGTTTCTAATCGGGCGCGACAACCTTTTTTCAAACGGTACGTAATACTTAAAGTACGTGTGGTCCGAGGACGTCATGTTCGGCAACTGGTTACCTTGAATGAAGAATCGCGCCTTGTCCATGACCGGGTCGAAGAACGTGTTCAACTGGTCGAAGTTCACGTTCGAGCTAAAGTTGAACCGGTTGTGTATGTAAAAATTCCCTTCCTCGGTCTCCCCGGTCTCTTTCACCACACCAGAGTTCTCGAACTTTGTGTTGCGGAAGAACCAGTGCAACGTCTTCACTGGAATGTTTGGCACGAGTTGGTTCTTGATGACCGTCGAGTTTAGTTCGGTCGTCGCCACCGGGTGCTTCTTCACGACGTCGGTCACCCACAGACCCCTCTGGTTCATGACGTACAGACGCTCCTCCGGCGTGGTGGTGATCTCCTCGGTCACGATGTCGAACTCGGACAACGTCAGGGTCTGCGCGGTGTTCGCGAAGAACGTCTGTGGATGGAATTTAAATTCAAACACAATCTTCTGACGGTGACAGGCGCACGCGGGGAAATACGGACGATTAGGTTGGTTCGTCTCGTACTCGTCCGCGGCGTACTTGCGAGAAAAGAAAAAGTTCAACGGCACCACCACATCGGACGCGTACTCGGCAAAGTTGTTCGCGCTGTCCGACGTGTCGAAGGCGAGCGAACGGTTCAGGAGGAAGCGGTTCGCCACTTTTTCCGACATCTCGGTGTACATCTCGTCGTGAATGATGCCCCAATCTCCCCAAAACGTTTCAACCTCCATCTCGTCCACGTACATCTTCACGTACTCAAAGATGTGTCGCCCCACCTGGTCGGCGTAGTTGCCACCCGCCTCGAGCGCGGGAAGGGTCAGGCTCACGTACATGTTCGACAGATAGTCCCCCATGTTCGTGCGTGGGTCGTACTCCACTTTGATCGTTTCCCCGAACGGCCACGTGGCTTGTCGGTTCGATGGGGCGACGATGTTTCGGTTCCTATGAAACTTGCGAAAATCAGCGTGTTGTTGGGTGTTGTAATTAAAAAAACTCTGTTCTGGGTCTTTTGAAAGCAGGTACGTGTCCTGTTTACCGATGGCGCTGAGTGCGACGTGCGCAGCTTCGCCCATGCTTACTTTACGCGTACAATTTTTTGAGGTCGTTCTGCCACATCTGGACGTGTGCGATTTTTTTCAACGCCTCGAGGTCCCGCGTAGCCTGTGCGGCGTCGCGCATCAACTCTTCCACGGCTTCGTGCGTGTACTGATAGGTGCGAATGTTCAGGAGGTAGTCAAACTTGCCATCAATCATGGGGAACGTGTGCAACATTTCTTGTTCGAGTTCACCCCTCTTGCGCTTGAACACGCGAAGCTGGCCTTCGACCACCATCTTGACGAACAAGGCTTTGTGAGTGCACACGCGCGCGCGGCTTTCGTACTCTTTCAAGAGGTGTTCTTTGCGTTTGACGTAGTAGTTCATGCGCACGGACACAAAGTCCGAGAGAATCTCCTCGGGGGTGTCGTAGCGATGGATGCCCCTCACCGGGTGGAACAAGTGCATGTTTGACGTGTGAATGACTTTGCGAAGTTTGAAATCCTTCACGGGGTCCGTGCCCGCGTAGCCACTGATGATGAAGTGCACGTCCTCGATGGTGCTCTTGTTGGTGTATCCCGAGATGACTTTTTTATCCACGAGTTCGTCCAGGTATTCTTTGAAATCTTGAGTCCATCGTCCAGGGGGGAGTTCCACGACCACGCCGTCTTTCCAGATGCCTTCGGCGAACCACGACGCTCCGTCGTGCGCGATGGTGCCCTTGAATCCCCTGTAGTACGGGGTCATGGACACGACGGGTTGGCCCGCGAGAATGCGTTCGATGTTCTTCACGATGTCTTTGGGGTTGAACGGTGGCACCGAACAACTGAACCCCGTGCCGATGCCTTCCGTGCCGTTCACCAGGACCATGGGTATGATTGGTGCGTAAAACTCGGGTTCGATGGGTCGACCGTCGTCTTCGACGCGCGTGAGCACGGGTTCATCCAGGGGGTGAAACAGGTGTCGAGTCTCCGGGGCCAACTTTGTGAAAATGTACCTCGTCTGCGAGGCATCTTTACCACCCATGAGACGCGTGCCGAACTGCCCACACGGGGCGAGAAGGTTTATGTTGTTCGACCCCACGTAGTCGTTCGCCAACTTGACGATGGTGTCGGCCAGGGACACTTCCCCGTGGTGGTACGCACTCTTGTCCGCGACGTACGCCGCGAGTTGTGCCACTTTCATCTCCTCCTTTAAGTTTTTGTGGAAACACGCGTAGAGCACTTTGCGTTGCGACGGTTTCAAGCCATCCACGACGTGGGCGATGGACCGTTTGAGGTCAGCCATGCTGAAGTTCACGAGGTCTTTGTGCACGAAATCGCTGATGGTGATGCGCTCGACCTGGCCGTACGGGATTTCAAGTTCGGTGGGGTTCTTCACGGACGTGGACAGGAGCCAGGTTTTGCGTTCGTCCGCCTTCTTCTTGTCAAACGCGAGCGTCATGGAGGCGTCGGTCATCGCGTCCACGTCGAATTTCACCACCAATTGTTGGATGTTTTTGAAATATTCCCTCGCCTCTTGGGACGTCGACGTCCCGAGACCTTTGTAATATTTAATTTTCCACCCACCGTAGTGATTGTTCGCGTACCACTGACGAAACGCGTGGTCGGTGTAGAAACTGATGGTCTCCTTCGCCTTGCTCACCTTGATGATGGGGGTCACCATGCTCTCCACAAAGTTCAACCCGAGGAGGGAGGGCCAAAAGTAATGAAACATGTTCAGAAGGAGTCCTTTGATGTGCGAACCGTCGTTATCGGCGTCGGTCATGATGAGCAGACGTCCATAGCGAAGGTCTCTGGTGTCCGCGTACTCTTTGCCTTGTTGCAATCCGAGGATTTTCTTGAGGTCTGAGAACTCTTTGTTTTCCGTGAGTGTCTTCACCGACGCATCGCGCACGTTCTTGCATTTGCCACGGAGTGGGAACACGCCGTAGTAATCCCGACCGACCACGGAGAGCCCAGCGACCGCCAACGTCTTGGCCGAATCCCCTTCGGTCACGATGAGCGTGCATCGATGCGACTGCGCCGTCCCGGCTTTGTTGGCGTCGTCCAACTTGGGTATCCCCGATATTTTTGACTTTTTCACACCCGCGTCCGTCTTCTTCAACTGTTGCATCTCTTTGTACTTGGACAGCGTCTGGAGTTCATCCTGAATCCCCGAACGGAGCGCCGCCTTCACGAACGTCGGTGGTGGTTCGAAACGACTGCCAAAGTCGGACACTTTGGACGTGCACTCGGACTTGACCTGCGACGAAAACGTCGGGTTCTCCAGCGTAGCCTTGACGAAGATGAAGAAGGTGTTTCGAACTTGTTGCGGTTTCAAGTTGAACTTGGTGCCTATGGCGGCGACGATTTGCGACGTCGCGTGGTCCACGTGCGTGCCACCCTTCGTGGTGCATATGCCGTTCACGAAGGACACGTGTTCGAAGCCATCCTGTGAGGGGGCGATGCACACGGACCAACGGTCGGAGGTGGTGCTCACGATGGCGTCCGTGTTGGTGTACATCGCCGCGTACTTTTCAAAGGACATCTTACCCAGGGGTTCGCCTTGGAACTTGACTTTGCAGTTTGATGACGTGCACACGTTGCAATCCCACACCCTTTTTTTAAATATTTCATAGACGTCGTTCGTCATCCCATGCATCTTAAAGCGTTTCCAATCCGGTATGAAGGTTATGCTCACCACCGAGGTGGCACCTGCAAATTTTTTAATCTTTGGGGGGGTGCACTGTGTCATATTATGACTCCAACTTTGAGTATACGTGAGTTTGTTCTCACCATCTTTAATGACAATCTCAAACTTTGTTGAATATATGTTTGCCAGCTTGGCACCGTACCCGTTCCTCCCACCCACGATCCGTTTCTGCGCGTCGTCGTAGTTCGTGCTCGTGAGGAGGTGGCCAAACGTCAATTCTGGGTTCCACACGCCTTCGGTGGCGTGCTCTCTCACGGCGATGCCACCGAGGGGGCCGTTGTTCGATATGGTGACCGAGCCGACATCTTTGTCGACGTCGACGAGGATCGAGCTCACGCCTTTGGGATACAGGCTGTTGCGGTCGATGGCGTTGACCAGGATTTCGTCGAAAATCTTCAACAACGCCGGACTGTACTGCACGGACTTTTTCACGAACGCGTGGCCCTCGATGATCCAGTACGGTTCGCGCGTCACGTCGACGGGGCCGACGTAGCTGTCGGGGCGCTTGAGAATGTGTTCGATGTGTGTGAGTTTTTGGATCGTCTCCGTCATGGTGCGCCGGATTGTGGGGGGTACATGAAGGTTTCCATGTCTTGAATCCATTTGACCAACACATCACGGGGGATGCTTTGCGAAATATATGGTGGTATACGAGAACGTCCAGTTTCCCTATCACGCAGGGCTTTGAAATTTGGTTTTTTATAATTCTGAAAACAATAAAAACATACTCTGCGCACGCGTTTGTCCATGAATTTATAGTACATCAGATTCATATACAATGGGATGGGGTTATACATGTGTCGGTAGTGATAATACGCCAGGAATTCGTGCGCAGTGTCGGTGCAGATGCGTGGTTGAATAGGGTGGTCGCACACGAAACATGTGTATTTCCAGTCGATGAACATTACACTACTAACTCAGGATTTCCTTAAAAGAGACGAGCGCAATCTCGTGGGAATCGAAAATGTCCACGAGGTCCTCCCAACAACACGATTCCACCGTGCACTCGTCCACGACGAGTACGTAACGACACGACGCGTCCATGTCGTCTGGAATCTTGCGCACCAATTCTCGGAGAACGCGTGGATACTCCTCACCAAGGGTTGGACACACGTCGACGTGCATGGTGACGCCTTCACCACCGAGGTCGAGGCTCATCATGACGTCGTCCGGGTCGTCGTCCGAACAGAACGCGACGCCACTCTCCTTGTGGAAGTCGCCGTACTTTTTCTGAAAGTCGCGAGAGACGCCCGTGTAGAGCAGGATGTTCCTCTCGGTCCTGACCCCGACGTCCCACTCGTCGAATTCGATGATGCTGAAGATGTCGTTCAAGTCGTGTTCGAGGTCCATCTCGCGGTTTTTCCACGCCTTGCGAAGGATGCGGTTTTCAAACTTCGGCACGTCCGCGTCGCGCTCCATGACCCGGTGGAACAGGCCATTGCAGTACGTGTCGATGAGGAAAAGGTTTTTCAAGGAGTTGTGTTCGAACGCCATTTTTAGTAAAGAAATGGTAATATTTTTTAATTGACTAATCCAGACCAGTTCACCAATCGAGCGTCCTCCCCGCACATGAAATGCATGTGTTCCCGTGGGTCCACGTCTTCGTGGTCAAATCCTAATTCTTTCCTCCAATATCCACGCATGTCCGCTAAAATCTTTCGAGGAAGCACGTCCCCGAACTCGCGACGAAGCTTTCGTCGGAGAAAGGTGGCGAACCCGTGTCCGTGCACCCGAGTCTCGAACCACTCCACGAACGCGAGGGTGTCGTGCACGCGCACGACGTAGGCGTAGGCCAACACGAACGTCCCGTGTTTCGCGAGTGATTCGTATTGAAGTGGGTGCAGGCGCGATTTCCACCCATCGATGGGTCCCACGGTCTTGAGTACGTACAACAGTTCGTAGTGTGGAAGTAATTCGGGTCTCTGTTTTTCTATGAATGCATAGAAATCGCCGTGCTCAAATCTGCGACATTGGGTTATGGCGGTGTTCATGGCTGCACCGATGACGTCATGAAAAAAAACTGGGGGTATTTTAGACGAAAATGTACTTGTACCTCCTCGTCGTCCTATGCACCGCGTGTATGGTTTCGCAAAACACGAAGCGAGGGCGCGCGAAGACCGTGGACACGCTCATGAAAAGGTCGGCAAAGTACGCGACGATGGCGCAACAGGATGGGTCCCCCATGCACGGCGTCGTCCACGCGAACCACGCCATGGCCTATCTCAACGCCGCAGGGGACATCGCGTCGCCGCAAGAGATTCAAGACGCCACGGGCATCGACCTCAAGGTGTTCAGAGAACGCGTGCTCGCGGTGCAACACGAGGTGACCCAGAAGACCATAGAGAAGTGTCCTCAATTCAAGGGAGACGTGGACCTGTACCTGTCGTCCATCGCGGATGCATAAAAAAATATACCCTAAAAGCAATACACGATGCGTTGGTTAACGAACGCGCTTAAAGACCGCATCAACACCAAGAATAAGAAAGAGGCGATGAAAGTCATCGACCGCGCCGCGTTCGCGTACCCGTCCAAGGCGAAGTCGCAGAGACGACACATCGCCGAGTTGTACTTGAACGGCGTGCTGAACAAAAACTCGCTGCGACAACTTTTGCAACACATCGCGTACGTCGTGCCCCCCGTGTCCCCGGTGTCGTCGCCCATGCGTTCGAAGAAGACGAACGTGGGTCGGAGTTCACCAATACCCATTCCACGTAAACGCCGTTAAAAACATGGGTCGCTCATTATGTAGCCACAGCCATGAAGGTCGTCCGCGATCATTCTTGGCAAGTCTTATATAAAGATGCACAAACATCGGGACGGGACGAGACGGTGTGCGTGACGGTGGCGAACTCCATATGGCGCTACAACGTGAAGGCGCGAGAGATGAAAGAGGCGCGCGCGAAACGCTCGATACTCGTCGTCAACCAAAAGAAGCAGACGTCGAACGCCCCCAAGCACGCGAAGTTGTGTCAAGGCGAGACCAAGTCGGGGCAGCCGTGTCGCTTTAAGGCGAGTTGTCATGGATATTGTAAAAAACACACTATGTAATTTTAATTAAAACGAGTTGATGAAACGTCATGTCGTCGTCGTCGTATTTTGCTACTCTGAGGGCATATCCCACGTTTTCGAGGTCATAGAGTAATTCACAATTCAAAAAATCTAAGGACATCGTGTGTAAATCGTCGTACACACCGACTTCGAGGTGTCGTTTAAAAACTCGACGACCACTCGTGTACTCCACGTGTCCCGACCGGTACACTTTCGTCTCCGCGAACTGCACGCACACGTACGCATCGTCGTCCATGACGAGGCGACGCCGAAACTTGGAACGCCGTGGGGCGTCGGGGATGTCCGTGAGTGGGCGGATACGCTGTGCCTCGGGTGTCTCCATTGTGTATGTTTTCGTTTGTATTGGTCAGGTCATGACTGGGGGTTATTTTTTTCTCATTTAGTATTAAATGTTCCTCGACCAAGAGAACCTAAGACCGGTCATCATCGCGATGGCCCTCTACATCGCCATCGTCATCATCGTCCCTAAAGTCGCCAAAAAGAGCACGGGCATCCAGCCCGTCGACGACCTCATCATGTACGTCCTGGCCCAAAAGGACAGCATGATGCAGGGGGCCCTATTCATGGGCCTTCTCGTCTTGGCCACGAATTACATCGGCGAAGAACTCATGTAAGACGGCGTCCCGTCCCACGAGATTCTTCGTGTGCGTGTGGTCCATGTAGCGCACGCGTCGGTCGAACGCGTCCCTCATGAACTCCAAGAGCTTGACCGGGTCTGGTTTCCCCCAGTGCATCCCTTTTTTGAAGAGAAAATCATCTCTCTCGAGCTCTTGAAGTTCACACGGCACCAAGTAGGGTGTCTTCACGTATTCAGGGGCCCCACCGAAGTCGGTGATGATGACGGGTTTGTCCCGCAGGGCGGCTTCGACGGCACCCATGCCCACGCCCTCGGATTTGCTGAAGCTCACGTAACAATCACCGAGTTTATGAATGCGTTCCATGTGTTCGTCGTCCACCAGACCGTTGATCACTTCGACGCGTGGAATGTTCATGCTCACGTCTTTGACGCACGTCGCCTTCACGAGTAGACGAGACTGTGGTTCGTTCAGCCGGATGAAGGCTTCGAGGATGGCGTTGAATTGTTTCCTATCGTCCATGACGTTGCCTATGTGATAGAACGTGTACATCTTCGGTTGTGGTATGTGCGCGTGCACGACGTAGAACTCCGTGTCAGGGAACTGTCGCGACAACACGTCCTGGCAGAACTCACTCGGCACCGCCACGCGGTCGAAGTGCTCGAACAACAGGCCGTAGTCTTCGTGCACTTCCGTGGTCTCGCACACGGTCATGCACGCCAGGTTTTTCACGCGACTCTTGATGTACGGGATTTCTTTGATGGTCTGCGCGACTGGAATCGTGAACAACAGGCCGTGCTCGCTTTCAGGAATCTCCGACCCTATGACGTGATAGGTGGCATCGGGAAACAGGTCCACATATTTCGAACAGTGTTGTCCAATGCCAGCGAGGCGTGTGGGACCGATGAAAATCATCCGCTATGTTTTAAAGATTATCTATGCTTTATGTATAATAATGGACGCTCTCATTCAGGAAATCCAGGCCGAACGCTCTCGGGCGCGAGTCGATAAAGACCGACTCTATGAGATTCTCGCCAAGATGGCGGAACTCGTCGGGACCAGTGGTGGTGGGGGTGTACCAGGACCGAGAGGCGCACAAGGACCACAAGGGCCGCAAGGGCCCCAAGGCGTTCGTGGTAAACCGGGTGAGTGCGAGTGCAAGTGTGTGAGCAAGACACCGGTCCCGGAACCGGTCTCAGAACCGGTGAAGGTCAAGAAGACGACCACCAAAAAATCCACCAAGTAATACCCCCAGCCTTGAGATTCCCATTGTCTCTCCAGTACAACATGACCTTTGAACGCGATGATATGGTTTTCATCTCGGTCAACGGGGTTCAACGTCCTGGACAAATCATGGACATAAAGGGGTGTAAATACTTGGTCGAGCTCTATCACGGTGGAGACAACTCGATGAGTCGTAAAAAGTACCAATACTGGCGAACGGAGAGGGACATAGGTCTGTTCACGTTTGACCAGTGGCTCTATAATTATGAATCGTGCCCTAAAAGTGCATTCGAAGCGTACAGGGAGGCTGGGGGATACATTCCCGCGTTGAGGATGTCCACCACTAGACCGGGACGACGCGTCGTCCTATAGTCCATAGCCACCCGCCGAGTATTGTAAATACGAGAAGCACTAGATATATAAATGGATACTTTTTCTTTTCGTTCGTCTCGGGGTCTGGTAGCTTTCGCACGTTCTCGTTGAGGATGTCAATCTTCCCACACAACTTGTCGAGGAGGGCGATGATTTGCACATCCTTGTTCTTTGGTTTCTCTTTGACGTCGATGGTGGTGATTTCGAGAATCATGTGCCACGACGCCAGTGGTTGAAGTGGGAGGTAGTCCCCGTCGTCTTGGTACTCGTAAATTTGAAAATTCAAGTGGTTGATACTGATGGGGTTGAAGTACTGCGTCGTTCGAGGGAAGGCTTTCCACTGTTTGTCTCGAATGAGCACACCGTTGGACCCACCGAAGTGGCGCTCGAGGGGGACTCTCGCGAACACCATGCCCTGTCGCTCGTCCAAGAGTTGAGCCACTTTGGGCACGTCCGGACACACGATGTCCACGAACTTTGCCACGTTCGTGTTCAAGTTGGAGTCGTTGGCGCCAATCTGTGTGAGGTAGAAATCGACCATCTTGACCCCGACGACGCGACTTATGTCGGACACGTGGGTGTTCGATTGGAGGGTGAGGTCCACTGTGAAGACGTTATTCGACCCACGAACGAAGTTCGAATCCACGATGATGTACTCAGTTTTTTTGGGTAAATCCCCCAGTGACGTCGTCGCGGTCATATGAAATGTTCATAGAAAATAATGGACCATGATTTATACATGTTCACACCCCTGGAGCACCAGATGCTTCGAGACATGGAGAGCATCAATAAGACACGAAGGGGTTGGCGCGTGTACGGGGAAAAGACGAACACGAAGACGGGCATCACGCGTCGGTACTACAAGTGTACGTTGTGTCATTACGCGAGACACGTCGTCATGCATTCGTCAGGGACGTACACGTGTACGAAATATTTGCACCCACACGCGACGAGTTGCTCAGCTATTCATCATCCATGAACGTGAGGAGATTCATGAAATCCAAAAAGTAGTCGAGCGTGGCTTGCACCACGTCGCCGTCGTAGTTGCGTTGCGTGATGGCGTTGGTGTCCACGATCACGAAGAGACCGAACAGGAAAGCACCGAACTTCTTCGCATCCATGCCGGTGAAGAGCCTGGTCGCGAGGAGACCGAGGAGCGCGATGAACATGAATGCGTACATCTTACGGAGGTCGAGACCCACGGCGGTGCTGACGAAGCCCACGACGGTGAGAGCCACGAACACGCGTACGACCTCCTCGAGGACTTCACGCGATGGACGGTTCGTGGACAGAAGGGCCCCTGATATGGCACTGAACGCGGTCAGAAGGGCGAATCGCACCGGGAGGGACGCGGTGGCGAAGGCGAGGGCGAGGATGACTCCAAAGGAACCGACCACATAGAGCAAGACGTTGCGACGGACGTGTTCCTCCACGGAAGGGTTTTGCGCGATCGTGAGCGCCAGACCCGTCTGGAACACGAGATTCGCAAACACCTGACTTACAAACATCATATGTAATATAAAAGAATAAATTATTTACAGAGTAATGACCCTCCTTTACGGTAGGGCCTTTTGTCGAAAGTTTCCAGAGACGTTTGTCTACCGATACATCACGGGCACCGCCATCGACGTGTATTACATCATCCTCGCCACCGGGCGCGTCCTCTGTCGGGTGCCCGACTATCTGAGGGACCATTACAACGAGAGCGACCAGCCGTTGTGGTGGCGCATGCTTCCCCACGGGTTGAAGAAGTTCATCCTTGACGTCGAACTTGAAAAAATATCCATGCAAACGACCCCCAGATGTGAAAAATCTGACTGAGGGGTACTAGTCTAATCCCATGTGCTTCAGGGGTGTCCCCCTTGATATCATAGAACAAATTTTCATAGAATGTATGTCTATAATATATGATGATCCATAATTCCATATTTGCGTCCTTTAGTGAGGTTATGACTGGGATTTACGTGATGTGTGTGTTGTGAAAAAATATTTTTTGATTCTCGGTGACATGTGATCATCTTTTATATATACCTCATGTGAATGTGTGATGATGATCATCTTTTATATATACCTCATGTGTGACTTGTGAAAAAAAATTTTTTTTACTTTTCAGTGACCAATACGAATGTGTGAGGTGTTTCATTCGTATGTGTATAATTATTTTTTATAAGTATTCACCCCCAGTGATGATGATCATCTTTTATATATACCTCATGTGTGATGGGTCACCAACTATCACAGATGTGTGACTTGTGAGAAAAATATTTTTTGTTTCTCGGTGACATGTGTGACCATGAGTGATCATCTTTTATATATATACAATGAGACCTAATGTGTGATGGGTCACCAACTATCACAGATGTGTGACTTGTGAAAAAAATATTTTTGATTTTCTATGACACATGTGAATGTGTGAGGTGTTTCATTCGTATGTGTATAATTATTTTTTATAAGTATTCACCCCCAGTGATGAT
>Ga0181598_1000210_pt1 | contig 53985 bp, 35 predicted proteins | sample 041ome_4_FD_153295 | JGI IMG/M metagenome (GOLD analysis project Ga0181598, IMG submission 153295) | Coastal salt marsh microbial communities from the Groves Creek Marsh, Skidaway Island, Georgia - 041404US metaG (spades assembly) | ecosystem: Environmental > Aquatic > Marine > Intertidal zone >... | reverse complement strand
CGCTTGCACGGTTTCGAGAACGAGGAAAGGCGTCAAAAACACCAAACCGGCGATGGACGACCAAACGGTGAGGTGCAGTGGCGACATCCCAGCTTCATCCTTCGAATCGGTCATGAGGTTCTTCATGAGGACGGTGGCGCTCGCCCACGAGAGTGCAGCCAGTGCGATGAATCCGTTGCCGATGGAGCGCTCAACGAGGTTCAAGTCGGTGTTTGGGGAGGCCAGGAACAGAACGATGACGCCTGCAAATCCCATTGCGACGCCAAGGCTGTGCCTTCGTGTGAACGATTCGGCCAAAAACAAACTGGCGAGGATGGCGGTGAACAATGGGTTGAGCGTGATCATTAACGATGCGTCACCAGCTGCGGTTCTGGCCATGCCGAACATGAAAAAGAGTTGATAGAGAAAGGTCGAGAAGAAACCGATGAGCAGGATTCGCTTGAATTGGCTTCTCGAAGGGGTTATGAATTTTCCACGAAGGGCAAGATAGGCCAAAAAGCAAACACAGGCGATGACATACCTGACCCACGACGCAAGAACAGGCGGCGTGTCAAGGGCCACCACGCGACCGGCGGGCCAACCAAAACCCCAGATGATCGCAACCACAAGGAGTTTCAAATGAATGAGGAGGTTTTTCATTCAAACCGCTCCAAGCCTAACTGGAGCATCCGGGTTCGGGGGAGGCCGATTTCCGGGAGTCCTGCGGCTGGGGCATGAAGTTTCAGTCCTTCAATTCTGCTCACGTACAGTCCGTAACTGGCGATGTCGTCTGGTCGGTAGGGGGTGTTCAAGCCCATCTTTTGCAACGTTTTGCATGCTTGTTCTGAATAGATTGGAAAGAGGTTGGTTGAGAAGTGCATCCATTCGGAAATCCGTTGCGCATCAACGCCGTCAAGCGTCATCAAATGTTCGAGCAGCGCCACATCGGGATACACCGTCGTTCGCAACACCATCTCGACTTCGTTAACGATGTCTTCGGGCCAAGCGTAGGGGTCACGGTTTGACCATTTGTCGGCGATTCGCACGTGTTCGATGGAATGATCCGCTTCAACAGCGTACAAGGCTTCGATGTACGAGCGGTCCTCGTACGCATCGTTGACGAGGTCCGGCAAGGCTTCGAAAAAGCGTTCGCAAAGAGCGGCGTTTACGCCGTAAAGGGCGACGGGTATCATCTAAGCCCCGTCCCAATCAAGCGCTTGCGCCAATACCTGAGGCGATTTGACGAGCGGTCAATGGCTTTTCAGCCACCCATTGCTGCTCGAAGAGTGTCTTGAGGTCCTCTTCGTCTTGGGCCGTTGGGAGATGGGTGGCCACATAGGCGTTCCATTCGTCATCGGAGCCTTCGAAGGGGGTGCCTTCAACGGTGTAGCGTTGGCGCTTGAAGGCACCGATCTCCCGGTTAAAGTTCTCGTGAGGCACGTAGAGCGGAACGGCGCCTTCGGGCAAGTAGCCGCAGAGTTTCTCGACCTCGGCCACGATTTCTTCGTGATAGTGCTGGCGGGCCTCTTCGTTGAGGTTTTCCTTGGACACCTCAACATCGGCTTCGAGTTTCTTGCGTTCGTCCCAGCGTCCCTTGATGCCCCAGACATACGCCCAGTGAGCGGAAGAGGATTCATCCACGCCGAACAGGTCGTGGGCGGTTGAAACCCACTTGTTGATGTAGCGCTGAAGCATGTCGAGCGGGATCACACCGGCTTTGATGATGCGACGTAGGCCGTTAGAGCCCGTTCCCAAGTGGAAGGATTCTTCTTTCAGCATGGGACCCATGCTTGCAGCAAGGGGTTTGAAAGCCGAGGTGGAGAGCATCCCGAGTTGGAATTTCCCGTCACGGTCCACAAACATGGTGTAGCAGAAGAAATCCAGCCAGTGAGGCATGGGGCGGTTGAATGCACCCAAGAGACGGTCACCGTCTTGGGCGTTGCGCTCCAGCAATTTTTGGGCTTCCCGTCGTCCTTGCTGTCCGAAGTAGGTCATCAGCAGGTAGGCCATCTGCCAGCCGTGGCGTTGCTCTTCTGCCATGATGCGAGCAGCGGCGTACCGGTCATAATCGGTAGGTGCGGTTGCTAGAAGGTGGCGTTGTTGTTCGACCGAGGCAAATTCAGTATCCCCCTGGACGGTGATCATGCTCACGAGCGCATCTCGCATGCTCTGGTGAGGTACTTGGAGCGAGCGTTCCCATTTTGGACGGCCTTGGTAATCGCCGAATTCGATAACGTCGCCGGCGCGTTCCCAGTCAAACTGGATGGAGAGGTCGAAATCACCCATCCACTCTCGCTTATAGCCGACATTGTCCTGCCATGCTTTGAAGTTCTCAATCCAGTCGTCCCAAGTTTTTGGAAGGTTGTCCATGATGGGATGAGGCCGGGGACTTCCTTATACCCTTTACGAACATGTTCGCCAGAACATGTTAGGGACTTTGGCGACGGATATCGTCGGTAAAGGCGTTGAACACCGCGGATTCAATGCGCTGCAACTGATTGGAGAGGGTTGATTTTGCGACCTCGAGCAGTCCCGCCAGCTCGGTGAGGTTGATCCGCCGAGGCACGTCCCAGTAGCCTTCTCTCGAGGCGATTTCAAAGACCTCTCGCTGACGAACGGTAAGCAGGCGGGAGGTCGTGCTGCGGGTGGAAAGCAAGCGGTGAGGAATTTCATCCGAACGAAAACGGTTCACCAAGGTTCGCATTTGTTCTCGACTCCCCTCAACGGTCCACTCTACCCAACCGTCTCGAACTTCAAACGGTGTCCGAGGCACCACGCCAAGGTCCACAAGAGGGCGAAGGAAGCCCCCGCCACCGGCTGAAATCGTGACGCTAAAGCGTCCGTCTTCGAGCGGGATGCACTCGTCGATGCCATCGTGTTGTGTCACGGTCGAATGCACACCTTCACTGCTCCAACAGCGAGCGGTTCCGCGCCCTCGACTCAGCGGCATGTGTTGCTCAATGCGAAGCGTCGCAGAAGGGTGCGTTCGGGTGACATCCCCTGCCCAATGGCCTTCAGGGAGGCGAACATCCAACCGCAGTTGCTGAGCCATGCTTTCGCCTCGTTGCCTCACAGGGGTCGTTGTTGTTCGGATCGCAACACGGTCTTCGCGGCGACATCAATGAGTTCGTTGAATGTGGTCGAGTGGGTAGCGTCCACTTTCACCCCAGGCAGGTAACCGTCGCAAACGCCGGATGCAGCGAAGATTGCATCCTCGCTCTTGCACAGGTCGTGGGCTTTCCACAGGCGGGTGAGGTCGTCACCCACCATCGTTCCGGCTCGTGCTTCCTCTTCGGGCGAACGAAACACAAGACGTCCCTCAAACATCCCACCCACGCCGCGAATGGCCGTGGCGGAAATGACGCCTTCGGGCGCAGCACCGATGCCCATCAGCATGTCGAACGGGCCGTCGTCTTTGGCTGCCCATATCGCTCCCGAGACATCACCGTCGCCGAGAAGGTGAAGTTGAGCGCCTGCGCTGCGGATTTCCTTGAACAGGTCAGCATGCCGTTCGCGGTCAAGCGCCACGATGCGAACGTCCTCGGCTTGACAGTCCAACACGTGCATGGCCTGTTCGATGTTGTACGCCACGCCACCTTCGAGGGCGACATGGTCGGCAAGGGCGGGGCCTGCAGCGAGTTTGTCCATGTAACAGTCCGGGGCGTGGAGCAAGGTGCCTCGAGGTGCTGCTGCGAGCACGGCAATGGAATTGGGAAGGTTGTCAGCGCAGTTGTTGGTGCATTCCAACGGGTCCACTGCGATGTCGATTTGCGGTGCTCCGGCTTGACCCACCAACGAGCCGATTTCTTCCCCGATGTAGAGCATGGGAGCATCGTCCCGCTCGCCCTCGCCGATGGCCACACGGCCGTCAAACGGCACGGCATCAAAGGTGCGACGCATCGCTTCCACGGCGGCGTCATCCGCTGCATTTTTGTCGCCTTTTCCTCGCCAGGCTGCCGAGGCGATGGCGGCTTGGTCAACCGCTTCAACAAAGTGGTGTGCGAGGTCTCGGACGATGCCCATGAGCCCTTGGACTCGCGGGAAAGCCATCAAGTCAACGGTTCACTTTCCCTTGAATTTCTCCACGACTTCAAAATCGGTCATGCGAGCGACAGGGTACTGGCCGTTGGTGTCCTTTTCAAGCGATTTTACCATGTCAAAGACACAGAGCAATCCGGCAGCGACACCGGTGAGGGCCTCCATCTCAATGCCGGTCTTGTAATGGGCCGATACGGTGACCGTGCACCAGAGGCTCGTGTCCTCCCAGGTCCAAGTGACTTCGGTGCCTTCAAGCGGGATAGGGTGGCAGTGCGGTACGATTCGTGGCGTTTCTTTGACCGCTTGAATGGCTGCGATGGTTGAGGCTTCGAGAACGTCGCCTTTCTTGACGCGGCCTTCTGAAAGAGCGGCTTTTGTTTCGGGACGAAGAACCACGCGGCCACGCGCTGTTGCGCGCCGTTCCACGACCGGTTTTTGACCGATGTTGACAATGCCTTCGATGCTCTTTTCGCTCAACCTAAGCCCTCCTTCCAGGTCTCCCCTTCGGAGGTGACCTCCTTCTTCCATATGGGTGCTTGCCTCTTCAATTCGTCAATCAACCATGCACAGGCTTGGAAGGCCTCTTTTCGATGCGGGCTTCCAACATGGATGGCCACAATGGGTTCCCGCGGGCCGACCGAACCGGTGCGATGCGCCATCGCCACGGCCCGAACACCAAACGCCTCGATGGCTTCTTCCGCCAGTCGGTGGAGCACGGGTTTCAGTTTGTCCTGCCAGGCGTCAAACTCGAGTCGGTGGACCTGAGCGTCCCCTTCGGTTTCTCGAGTGATGCCGAGAAAACTCACGATGGCCCCGCACCCAGAGGTGGGGAGGCGAGCCAGAAGGGCCTGCGGGTCAAGGTCCGAATGGGCTTCTTCAACCACCACTGTTCCCGCCATGAATTGCACGACCACAGCACATCATTCAAACCTCACGCCTCCATGGCGTCACATGGCCGCGTCCCCTCAAACCAGCCCGCCCGTCCATGTCATGGGCGCTGGGCTTTCGGGTCTTGCCGCTGCCATCGTGCTTGCAAAAGCGGGCAGAGAGGTTCACGTTCACGATATTCGAGAGGACTCAGGTGCCCGGTTTGACGGTGATTTTCAAGCCCTCGAGAATTGGAGCATGGACGATGATTTCTTTGACCAACTCGGCGCTTGGGGCTTGGACGCTTCGTCGTTCAAAGCGACCGAATTCAGCACCGTTGACCTCATCCATCCCGATGACACCATCACCCAAGCCCGCACCAAAGGCGCTGCTTACCGGATCGTGGAGCGAGGAACGTCCTCTCACACCATCGATCAGGGTTTCAAACGTCAAGCAGAAGAAGCTGGCGTGACCATCCATTACAAATCTCGGGTGAAGGAAGAGGACTGCACCGTGATCGCTTGCGGTCCAAAAGGAACATCAGCCGTAGCCTACGGCGAAATCTTCTCAACAGACCATCCCAATCACATCGCCTTTCAACTGAACGATAAGCTTGCCCCTGGGTCGTATTCCTACCTCATCATCATCGACGGCGTCGGCCTCATCTGCACGTGTTTGTGGCGAAAGCAGCGCAAGAGCGAGCGCTTCCTGAACGAAACCATCGCTTGGTACGAACGCCACTATCCAAACCTGAATCGCACCCCCATCAAACGGGTCGGTGGAAAAGGCGATTTCACCATCAACCAGAGGTACAAACAAGACGGTCGGTACTACGTTGGTGAATCCGGGGGGCTTCAGGATTTTATGTGGGGTTTCGGAATGCGAATGGCGGTTTGGTCGGGTGTGCTCGCGGCCCGTGACATCCTCGGCGAAGGCGATTACGAGCGCGATGTGCGCCGTCATTTGATGCCCTATGTTCGCACCAGCGTCGCCAATCGGTGGCTCATGAACCGTGTTGGCGACCGCGCTTTCAAACGCATGTGCAAGGCTTGGATGAAGGACCAGAAGAAACGCGGTGACGGCCTTGTTTGGATTGGCAAACTTTTCCGACCCACGCTGTTTAAGCGGCTGTTGTACCGTTTCGTGAGTCCGTTCATGCTTGAAAACGACCCCAAAGCGCTGGGTCGTGGGGTTCGGAGAATGCCGTTCCGACCGGCTCTTCCCCGCGATGCTTGGGAGCCCTCAGAGGAAGCCAAAGCCATTGGACAGCAATGGGACGCTGTTCGCAGAGGCGGTGGAAACGTGTCGTTTTCGAACGACAGCGAAAGCGAGGAGCAAGAAACCCCAGCGATTTCTTCTTAATGCCCGCCCCTGTGGGCGAGGATATGAGCGACCTCTATGGATTGAAACTCGAGCCAATGCCCAACCGTCTTGTCAATTACGGTGTAACCGAGAACGGTATCGCCGTGATCGAACTGACCTCGGATTCCGCTGGTGCTCCCCTCGAAGGCCCCAACGATCGGTCGCCCAACACCTACACGCACGGCATGATGCGTGACATTGACGAGGCCATCGTCCGAGCCCGTTTTGATGACGATGTCACCTGCATTGTCCTTACCGGCAACGGAGCCTCCTTCTTCTCGGCTGGCGCTTCCATCCAAATGCTCAACAGCGTGACGCCCGGCTTCAAGTACAACTTCTGTCTTCACGCCAACGAGACGCTCTCCCGACTTGAGCAAACACCGAAACTCGTCGTTTGTGCCATCAACGGCCACGCCGTTGGCGGAGGTTTGGAAATCGCCATGGCGGCCGATATCCGCATCGCTCGCAAGAACTCTGGCAAAGTCGGACTTCCTGAAATCAACCTCGGTGTCCTTGCGGGAACCGGCGGCACCGCTCGGCTCACCCGCCTCATCGGGAAGGCCAAGGCCTTGGAAATGATGGTGACCGGGGAACTCATGTCCTTTGAGGACGCCCACGCTCACAACCTCATCAACCACATTTGGGAAGGCGATGCAACGGATTTCCGCCGTGACATCTTGGACTGGTGTTCCCAGTTTACGCTGCCCAACAAGGCCGTGAAAGCCGTTGGTAACATCAAGCGGTCCTGTCAAACGGGCCCGGAAATCCCCTTCGAATACCATCTTGCTCTTGAGCGTGAACTCCAAGCGGCTCTCTTCAACAGTAGCGATGCAAAGGAAGGCATTGCAGCATACGTCGAAAAGCGTGTGGCCAACTTCACCGGTGAATGAAACGATTTTGGGTGCTGAGGATGAGCGAGTTTCACGTGCCTGCTGACGTTCCCGATGAACTCATCGAGACGTACCTTGATAACCTGCGTGCGGCAACTGCGGGAACCGGTTCAATGAACCTGTTCGCATGCGACCAAAAAATTGAGCACCTCAACGACGACTTCTACGACGGTGGGGTGAAGATTCCTCTTTCGTCCAACGACCCTGGGCATCTGTTTGAAATCGGCGCCCGGGCGCATGCAGAAGGGACCATCGGCGTCCTTGCCGGCCAGTGCGGTCTTATCGCTCAATACGCCCGTGACCACCCCGACATCCCCTACCTCGTCAAGTTGAACTCAAAATCCCACCTCGTGAAGACCTCTCAGCGTGACCCCATCAGTCAAGCACTGTGGGACATGGACGACGTGATGTCTCTGGTTCACAACGGCATCAACGTGGTCGGTATCGGTTACACCGTGTACATCGGGAGCGAGTACGAGCATGAAATGTTGACCGAGGCTGCTCAGTTTATTCGCCAGGCCCACGAGCTCGGTATGATTTCCGTCGTCTGGATGTACCCTCGCGGGCAAGCTGTCACCGACGAGAAAGATCCGCAACTCATCTCCGGTGCTGCCGGCGTTGCAAGTTGCATCGGCGCTGACTTTGCGAAGGTGAACTACCCCCGTGCTTGGGAGGGCATGACACAAGCCGAGTCGCTGAGGGTCGCCGTTGAGGCTGCAGGCCGAACCGGCATCATTTGTTCGGGCGGAGGTTCGCTTCCTCCTCGAGACTTCCTCCAGCGACTTTACGATCAAATGACCGTTTCTGGATGCCGCGGTGCTGCAACCGGGCGAAATATTCACCAAAAGACAACTGAGGAAGCGGTTCGAATGACGGCCGCCTGTCACGCCATCATCTGCGAGGGCGCATCGGTTGACGAGGCCATGGCCATTTTCGAAGGCCAGTAATGGCCGGAGTTGAAACGCCGACCGTTTCACGGAGCAGTTAGCTTACGATTCGTAGCCGTGTTTCGAGCGTTGAAACGCATCGGTTCTGGGAAAGGTGCTTACGGCCTAGCCGAACCACCGGTCATTGCAGGATGATCTCCGTGGAGGGTTAGGTGGAGAGGGGTTCAGAGTTTCTCATCTGCGTTGGTCATGAAGTTGCCTTCGCTATCTACGATGATGGGGCTTCCTTCGATCCACTCCGGGCAGTTTTCGGAAACCCAATCTCGAGTCGCCCATTCGCAGATATCGTAGCCTCCGGAGAGGATCCCGGAGCGCTTGATGTAGCCCACCTTCACGATGTCCTTGTCTTTGGACAGCACGTTGCCGAGTTGTTGGCTTGTGGTTCCATGACGCATCGTGCTGTTGATGTGTTCGAGAATTTCAGCGGTGTTGCGTGGGCGATCGCCCAGAAATTTCTTGATTTTTTCACGGATGCGTGTTGTTTTCATGGTTCCTTCCTCCTGTCATTTAACGGGTTGTCTCGTTGGAGATGTGCCGCTGACCCAAAGGAGCGAGGCCGCTGATATAATGGTTCCTCCGCCAACCAACGAATTGGTTACGGTTAGTGACAAAATATCGGTGTAAATCCCACACTATGGGCTCTGAATGTAAGTTATTTTTGACAGTTCCACTGGAAATGTATAACATAATGTAACTAAAAACCTCTTTTAGTCCAAGTTTTATCTACAATGAACCGTTAGGCTGTTTGAAGGTGACTGGTAATGACACCACGCGGCATCAGGTCAGGGGCTCATCGGCGCATCCTCAGCTTCCTTCGCTCCGGTCCTGCCACGGTTTCGGAATTGGCGAAGCAGTTTGACATGCGTATGTCGCACACCTCGCTCGCCTGCCGTCAGTTACGGGCCGCTGAATTGATCGTTCGAGACGAATCGGGCGGTCTGCGAAACGCTCCCATTTCTTTGAGCCAAAAAGGCGTGGAGCGTCTCCGAGAAAACGCCGTCGCTAAATTACGTCAATATGCGGACCAATTTTCAACCAAATCCAGTGCCTGTGTGTTGCAGGTCGACGGTCCAAACGTGTTGATTGGTTACGCAGATTTGCCTCCAGGGCCGTTGATTTTCATCCCTGATGCCTCGAAAGCATCTTCGGGAAGGTCCACCGGAAACAAAGGGGGGGTGTGGGTGCTCTTCGCCGAGGAGAGCGTGGCGTGGTTTACCTTCGGCGAGTTCCTACCAACCACTCCACCAACGGCTGGACAGGGTGTGACGCTGGATGATTTCTCAAATGCTCCGCAAAAAGTTGGCCTCGTTCGCGGTTCGATTTTTGAATCCGTTGGCGATTCGCAACTCAGTGAAGGGAAACGGTTCGTCGTTGAGGAGGCTGCGTCCACCCCGCCTCCGGCCCGCCTCCGCGTCGGGCCCGTCTCCTTGGGAACCGTCGTCGGGACAAAGCACTCCTTTTTTCCGCCTCAAGGCCTTCTTGCTCGGCTTCCTTCTTCCATCGACAGAAGCCAAGTGTTGGACGCACTCTCGCAAGATGCACTTTTGCTGAGCGACAAGAACGCCTTACGCCGGCGGCATCTCCCCCTCTCGGTCCTTAGGCCGTGGTTGGAACTCCGTCATCCTCGGATGTCGGATGAACGACGGGAATCGATGTGGGAGGAGTTGACGGGGGTGCTCGCAGAAAGCGATGCTTCGCTGTCGGTTTCGCTCAGGCGAGAACTTCTCATCGATTTCGGCGAAGTGCAATGGTCTCGGGAGGATTGGACGCCATCTGAACTCGACATCTACGGCATGTCGCTTCGTGGCGTGACCTGCGTCTTGACTTCGGTGTTGGATGATGTTCGGGTTCCGTTTTGTATCGATTGGCCGTTTGAGGATGCTCCCGAGAACCTGTATCAGCGTGCGTTGGTTCACCCCTCATGTCGAGTCTGGATATGGAGGCGTGGCACTCTTCCAGCACAGCGTCCAGAAGCGCTCCTCGTTAAACCTACGTCTCTGGTTTCCGTCGTCAATGTTCATTCAGGACGAAGGGACCCGTTGCCGATTCTTCTTGGCAGAGACGAACCTACAGGACACAATCAAGGCGTTTCATTGCTTTCGCCCCCAAAGAATGCAGCGGATTTGCTTGAACGCCAACGGCTCTACGATGGCCTGAACACCGGCCATCAACTTCCGGAGGGCAAGCACGGGGTCCGTTTGCGAAAAGCCCTCGACGTCTACCCATCGGGTGACGAATCCCTCGCAAACCGGTTTGAAGGGAAGGACGCTTTGGCTGCATGGATTGCCAGTCCACCCGACCAACGTCCTGGCCGTTGGATTCGTTTGCACGACCGCCTCCCGGCAGCATGGGTGAACCTGCTTCCCGTTGAAGAGGTGCCGTCATCCCATCTTGTTCACGCCATTAAAAACGGCGATGCTGCGTTCCGCTCTCGGGCCGTTCAACGGTTTGGTTTGGAATTGGGTGCTCGTCCAGATCTGTTGATCTCGGTTGTTGAAGGTTTGAGGGATGAGGTGTTTGGCTCGTGGTTTGCAGCCTGTTTGCTGACCTCTTTGAGAATGGACCGTCCCGGCAACCGAGATGTGCTCTTGCAAGCCTTTGATGCATGGTCTCGAAACCCAGTCTGTGCCGCTGAAGTGCTTGAAAATCAATTTCACATGACCCTTCATTTCGGCTCCGAGGGCCATCCCTTGCTGGAACCTTTCATTCGTCTTGGTTTGAATCAACCTGCGGGTTCGTTGTTCTCTGTTTGGGCAAGCAGCATGGAGGCCCTCTTGGATGGGCGCCCTTGGTTGCCGGAACATCAGCGACGAATCATGGAAACCCTCCCGTTGGCGTGGTGGGCGGGTTATGCGGGTGATTGGCTCACTGCCCAGTTGGCCAGCGTATCGGGGCGAACATGGCTGCGGGACCACGAGGTGCCGTGGACGGCGCAATTGTTCCACCCGCCGGGGTGGCTCGGCGGACTTCCCGGTGTGCCGATACCGCATCCTGCGTGCACCCTGTCGTCCGACCAACTCATCGGAATCAAATTGCTTGGCAAGGGTATTGGGGTGGCCGCTCTCAACGACCTGTACGAATCGATGTACGCCTTCGAGCAGGGGCTTCCACCGCCTCCGTGCTCAACTCACCCGCTGGCAGGGTGGTTGGTTCGTCCCGTTGAAACATGGCCGATGATGAACGAGACCGTCCTCACGATGGGGGAGGTCACCACAGGGCGGGTGCTGTTTTCCAACGCTTACCATCATCGGGTGCGTTCGCCGAACCCGCTGTCTTGAAATAGCCTTGACTGCCACAGCGACTTACCGTACCTGCAACATCAGGCTGAGCGACTGTGAAAACTGCAATGATGTCTGACACCATGTGTACGGCCGCAATCGAAGACCGAGCGGACCTTTCGGGGGATGAAGTTCGGTGCAAATGCGGTAAACCATCGGTGGGTTATGGGTCCTTGTGCGACGCAAGAATGAACACAAGACAACCACCTTACCGGACAGTACGCCCCGCTACCGAGGGTCAGGCCTTCGAGGAAACCGTGAACAAGGCCGTTAGGTGGCGGGGCACAGACCGTTGAACCGCAGCGAATGCCTCATTTCGGGCGATGACATCATATTCCGAAGGCACAAGCCTCGCCCATGGAAGGCGGACGGCGCTTTCGACGCTGCTTGGTCGGCGGCACATTTGACCGCCTCCACGCCGGCCACCGTCTGTTGTTGGACGCTGCTCAAACAGCGGCGGATTTCGTCGAGATTCACATCACGTCCGACGCGATGGCCGAGCAAAAATCCGACCACATCCAATCCTTCGAAACACGGCGTGAATCCTTGCTTGATTGGATACAGCAACACGCTCCCCGGCGCGCCTCTGTCCACCAACTGACCGACGTCCACGGACCCGCACCCACCCATCCCAAGGCCGACTGCATCGTCGCAACACCCGAAACTCGGGGCCAGTGCGATCGCATCAACGAGAAGCGCCTCGCAGGGAACTTGCCACCTCTTGCCGTTCTTGAGGTCGGTCACATGATGGACATCAACGGCGAAGTCATCAGTTCCTCTCGGATCCGAAACGGCCACATTGACCCAGAAGGACATCCTTGGTTTTCTGCGGATTGGGAAGGCCGTACGTTGCGAATGCACCCTCGGGCCGAACCCGAATTGAAATCGCCGATGGGCGTCTTGTACCCCGGCCCGGAGAACGACCCAGAGATTGCCATGCTCGCTGCTTTGGATGACCTTGAGCTCGAACGCCTCATTTTGGTCGCTGTGGGCGATGTGACCGTACGCACCTTGCTGAGCATCGGCATCACACCCGACCTTGCTCTGGTCGACGGGCAAACCAAGCGCCAAGCACTTGACGAGGTGGACCAGGTGGATCTCAGGGCTTTCGGCACCGTTCTCCGAGCAGAAAACCCGGCGGGTGTGCTGACGCCCTCTTTGCTCAGTGCCGTGCGGGAAGCGCTGTCAGATGAGGTCCCCGTGGTGGTGGTGGTGGACGGGGAAGAAGACCTTGCGCCGTTGTTCATTCATGTCCTCGCTCCAATCAACGCTGTCGTGATGTACGGTCAGCCGAACCAAGGGGTGGTGGTCCAGCCCAGCCATTTGGGAACGAAACAGCGCTGTCGGCGCTTGCTTGAGTTGTTTGAGGTGATTTGATGGACACGCCGATGGTGTCCATCACGGTCTGTGTTCGCGACGGAGCCTCATGGATTCAAGGATGCCTTGAAGCGTTGCTCACACAGACCTATCCTTCGTTTGAGATCCTTGCCGTCAACGACGGGTCGATGGACGGTGCCGAAGCCATCATGGACGCCTACCACGACCCCGAAGGTCTTCGGGGGCCACCGGTTCGGGTTCACCACCAACCCCCGCTCGGCCTCGCTGCGGGTCGTCAATGGGCGGTTGAACAGGCTCGAGGAGAATGGGTGGCCATCACGGACATCGACGTTCGTCCTGAAAGGGATTGGATTGCCAACATGATGGCAGAATCCGGACCGGTCGCTGAGTCTGAGCGAGTCGTCGCGGTGACGGGGCGAACCGTGTTTGAACAGGCGGACGACATCGTCAGTCGCTTGCGTTCGGTAGAAATCGCAGCGAAATACCGCTCTCGTCCCCGACGAACCAGTTTAGCCAACGGCCCGTGTTCCATGTTTCATCGAGCGGCGCTCTTGGAGGTTGGCGGGTTTGACCCCTCTTGGTATCACGCTGAAGATATGGAGGTCAGCCTCCGTTTGCTGGATGGTGGAGGAACCATCGTCTACGCCCCTGACGCTCTTGTTCGTCACGTGCCGGAAATGGGGATGGCTCATTTCTTGAGGAAACGAAAACGCGATGCTCGAGCCCACGTTCGTATCGTTCGCCATTTTCCCCGCCGAAAACGCCGGGGTCCCGGCTTTGATTTCCTCGGGTCCTCATTGATGGTGTTGTGCCTCCTTCCGTTGTGGTTCGCAACGCTCGTCGGTGGTTTACCGTTCATTGCGGGCCTTCTTTTCGGAGACGTGATCCAAAACGGTGCCTCGGTGGTCCAATGGGAGGTTCGGTTGTTGACGGTCTCGTTGTTTTTGCTTTTGCTTCACGAGGTGCTGTTGTGGTCAGGACCGCTTGGTGTGGTGAACCGAGAAGTGATGCGGACAACGCAGCACCGTAAGTTAAGGGCGGTTTTCGGCTTGAGGTGGTTAACCTTGCGCTGGAGCTTTGCCCTCTGGCATGGTTTGTTGTTGGGCGCGCTGGATACGGTGCTGAAGCGAAACGGTCACTGATGTTCTCAGTCGATGTTTTCGTCGCCTTTTGGGACTCGGCTTGCGTGATTCAATGCGAAACCCGAGGCGAGGAGAGCGATGGTGACGGAGTACACGCCGACGTCCATCCATCCGATGTATTGAACACCGTACCAGAAGTAAAACGCAAGACCGAGCAACAAGCACCAAGCAGCCGTGGTGCGTTGGCCCCCGCCGACGGAGGTGTCGTTCAAGGCCGTCCACGTGTCGTTGATGATGAGACCACGGAGCCAGGCCTGCAGGTCGTTGGTTTGGTTGATGGTTTTCAAACCAAAAACCACGAGGGCGAGACAGGCGGCGATGAAGATCGTGTCGCCCAACACTTCGTAGTGGAACCCGTCAATGGCGTCTCCAAAAGCAGCGTTGGTGGCTTCGAAGGTGAGAAGGCCACCCCATGAAACGTGTTGGGTAGGGTGGGCCATGCTGAACATGTTGAGGACGGCGAGCAGGAGACCCCATGCCCCGAGAAAGACCATGGCCGGTGCGTAGACCGGTGTGTGCCCTCCCATGTTCTTGGTTCCCTTGGACTGAACGGCGTCGCTCATGGCTTGGGCGACTGACGAGGTGCATTTAAGCACACCGAAAGGAGAACACCTTCCGGTGTTCAACGGTTCAAAGGGAGGTTTGGTGGTTGTAATGGGCGGTGAACACAAGCCCCATTTCTTCTTCAGCAGCCGTCATGATTTGTTGCGGGTCGATGTTGTTCGGGATGGAGGAATTGATTTCTTTTGAACGACCGTACCGCCCCTTGCTCACGGTCTTCGCCGTGACAAGGCCCAACATGTCCAGATTCGAAAGAAGGCCAGAAATCCTTCGTTGGGTGAGTGGGCTTTGGCGGACATGTTTGCACGCTTGTCGATAGATGTCGTAAACCTGCCCTGTTTGGACGTTGCGAAGACCGTTGCGTTCGTTGATGATCACGGAGGCAAGCACCAGTTTTTGTTGACTGGGCAGAGAGGAAATGACCGGTGTTATCTGGTCGGATTCGATTTGACTTTGGGCGATTCGAACGTGGTTTTGATTCACCGTGAGGTCCCCGACCTGTTCGGCCTTTTCAGCAGAGATGCGCAGCAAATCCAAGGCGCACCGAGCGTCGCCGTGTTCTTGTGCAGCCAGTGCGGCACAGAGTTCGATGACGCCCGACCCGAGGACTTCCTCGTTCAGCCCCGACATTGCGCGCTGACGGAGAATGTCCTGAAGTTGTTCGGCATCGTAGGGCTTGAACAAGACGTCAAGCTGGCCCAATCGTGAGCGAACCCTTGGGTCGAGGAAATCGGTAAACTTCAGGTCGTTTGAAATTCCGATGACACAAGCCCGGGCACTTTTCAACGAGGAATTCATGCTTGTCAAATTGTAAAGAAGGTCATCGCCGGCTTTGCGAACGAGGTGGTCAATCTCGTCGAGAACGATGACAAAAACACCCCCCTGCCGGTCCATTCGGCGAACAAGTTCGTTGAAGACTCGGTCGGTCGGCCATCCCGTAAAAGGAATTTCATCCCGTTCATGCGCTTCAAGAAGGGAGTTTCCAAGGTGACTCAGGACCCGGTATTGCGTGTCAATTTGACGGCAGTTGACCATGATGGCCTCCACCTTCCGACCCATGCTGTCGCCCTTTTCCTTGAGGTGATGACAGACATAATCCGTGACCGCCGTTTTCCCTGCGCCGGTCACGCCGTACAGGGTCATGTTTGAGGGGATATGCCCCTTCAGTGCCTCCCAGAGATTGTAGGAGATTTTCTCGATCTCTTCTTGACGATGAGGAAGGCGAGCAGGCCGGAAATTGTGCCTCAGGTTTTCCTTGTTTTTGAACAGGGTTTTCTGAGAGATGAACTTGTCAAAGATGTTGGAATCCATTGCAAATCACCTCCTGTGTTCATACCTCGGCGGGGAAGTCTTGAGTCAACCCAACGCCGTGATTTCTAGGAGTCCGAGTCCCCCTTATATGCCTGTCCACGAATGAACTTGGGACCCTTTCTTTTCTGCACCAATTGACCTTTATTAGTGAGTATAAATACGAGTCATGTTTCTTCAAAAATGAACACTTTTCGAGCCTTCAGGCAGGCGCATTGAAGACCCATCCTCCGCCCCTCCATTCGAGAACGTGACCGTCCCGAAGATGGGTCACATGGTCGGGATGGTTGGGAGGCTGGTCGGTCAAAACGGGAGGGTGTTCCGATCGATCGTCCACGAAGGTGTGAGTGATGCCCAGCGGTGTTCTGCAGTTGGTGGCCAGCTCAAGCACATCCTTCGGCTTGTGATGATGGGTTGAGGGAACCCAATCCGGGAATCCCATCTCGAGCACGGCGAGATGCGACCGCTCGATGGCTTCGTAGAGCGCTTCGCAGGGGCCCGAATCACCGCTGTGGACAAAGGACGCCCCATCCTCGTGCTCAAAGCGGTACCCAAAGGGTTCAACAGCGTCGTCATGATGAACTTCAAAGCGCTCCCACCGCCATCCGTCTTCGGTTTCTCCCCTGTCGCTGAATTCCCACTTCACCAAGTCAAGGGCGCTCTCGAGCGAGCCGGGAAATGCGAGTTCGCACAATGCGGAAAGGCGCTCCCGTACAAAGGGAGTTCCCACCACACGAAGCGGCTTGAGACCTTCTCGGTCGGAAATGTACTTTCTTTCGAGCAGCAGAAAAGGGAAACCGAACACGTGATCGCCGTGAACGTGGGTCACGAAAACGGTCTCGACATCAGCGACCGACTGGCCGGCTCTCCGCAAACCGGCAAGCGCAGTAGGAGGCGCATCGATGATGTGACGCCGGTTGAGCATGGCGAAGGAGTGGAAGCGGCCGTGTGGAAGGAAGGCGTTCCCCGTACCAAGCATGTCAATGCGATGGGTCATGTTCTTCCTAACGGCTTGGGCTTCTTCTTCCCATCGGTGCGGGGCGATGGCCCCGGGATGTGCAATCATACCAACCATGATATAGCGACCTTTTGTGGGAAAATCTGTCCACGGACCGAGGTGAGGCGATGTCAGACAACTGGTCAGCAAAAAACCCCTACATGACAAGAATCACGGAGAACTACATCCTCAACGGCGAGGGCTCAAGGAAGGAAACTCGACACATCGTTTTCGAGCTCGGAGATTCCGGATTGGATTACAAAGTCGGGGACGCTCTCGGGGTCGTCGCTGAAAACCCGCCCCACATCGTCGAGGAACTTCTTTCCGTCCAAGGTTGGGACCGGGATGCGAGCGTGACCACGCACAACGGCGAAAGGACGCTTTATGACGCTCTGAAAAAAGATTTCGAGGTGCACATGGCGAACAAAAAATTCGTTCAATCGCTTGCAGAAAAGGTGGTCTCGAGCGGCATGAACATCAGCATGAGCATGGTGAGCCGGTCCCGAAACAACTCGACTTGGGTGGCCTCCTCCGAAGAGAAGACCCCCCCTTCGCTATTGCCTTCCTCACCTTCGGACGACCCTGCGTCAAAGGTTGAAGCCATCAACGCCGACACCAAGGCGGTTGAAGATTATCTCTGGACGAGGGATTACATTGACATCATGCGCGAGTTCGATGTCAAGTATTCGCCAGAAGAGTTCCTTGAGTTGGCGGACCGACTTAAACCTCGGCTCTATTCAATTGCGTCCTCTCACGACGCCCACCCCGGATTCGTTGAATTGACCGTCGGTATTGTCCGATTCGAGTACAACGGTCGAGCCCGTGGCGGTCTTTGCACCCAATTTATGGCCGATGAGATCGACACCAGCGGTGCACCAATCGGCGTGTTCATGTCGCCTACGAAATCGTTCATCCTGCCCGAGGACAAGGACACGGACATCATCATGGTCGGACCTGGAACCGGTATTGCTCCTTTCCGGGCGTTTATGGAGCAACGGGTCCACGACGGCGGTACGGGGAAAAATTGGTTGTTCTTTGGCGACCAATCCGAGAAGACCGAGTTCTACTACAAAGACGAGATTGAATCGTGGATTGACGAGGGTCACCTGTACCGGTTCACCACGGCGTGGTCTCGGGACCAAGAGGAGAAAATCTACGTTCAACACCGCCTCAAGGAACACGGTGCAGAAATCTGGGAATGGTTTGAGCGAGGCGCCTACTTTTACATTTGTGGCGACAAGCAGTACATGGCCAAGGACGTTCACCGAGCTTTGATTCAAATCGCCATCGACCACGGCGGCATGTCCGAAGAAGATGCAACCCACTTCATTGAGAAGACGATGATGCGGGAAGAGAAGCGCTACCTCCGTGACGTGTACTGATTCGGAGAAAGGAAACCTCCAAAGGCAACGAAACAGACGTGCAGCCATGGACGATGGAGGGGTGCCACCCGCACCCCGCCTTCCACCCGTCGGTGGCTGGTCTCGGGCCATTGTCCTTCGCCTTCTTGCCCTCGGTCTTGCCGTCTTGGCGGTTTGGAACAACCAGGACGGTCTTGGCGCCGTCATCGTTCTCTTCGTGTTGGTCGTGCCTTTCGAACGGCTTTTTCCGCGGCATGACCATCAAGGGTTCAAACGCCCTCATCTTGGTTTGGACGTGGGGTATGCCTTGGCTTCACCGGTGCTGCAGGCGGTGGGTTTGACCGCTGCAGTCGTGGTGGGCGTGCTCAGTTTTGCATGGATGCCTGGCTTGATTTTACGCCCTTACATTCAAGCCATTCCCCAACCGTACCTCTTGTTCGTCGGCGTGGCGTTGTTTGACCTCGCCGGTTACTGGACCCATCGCTGGTATCACGAGGTCCCGCAACTTTGGCGCTTTCACGCCGTGCACCATTCACCCGAACACATGGATTGGGTCAGTGGTTTTCGGGCTCATCCCTTCGATGGGACCCTCATCGCTCCGGCTTTCTTTTTCCTCATCGCAGCGGGTTTCAGTCCCGAATTTTCGGGTTTGGTGGCGGTGGTGCAAATCGTCTTGGGGTTGTTCCTTCATGCGAACGTTCGCCTCTGGCTCAAACCTCTTTCTCGATTGATCATGACCCCCGAATTTCACCACTGGCACCACTCAAACGAGGAAGAAGCAATTTGGTGCAACTACTCAACGTTTCTCCCCCTCTGGGACATCTTGTTTGGCACCTACCACATGCCTCGAGAAAAGCGGCCGTCGGTGTACGGTGTCGATGAAGTCATCCCGATGACGATGGTGGAGCAACTTCGGTACCCGCTGGAAGGGATGGGCAACCCCCTCCGATTCCTTCGCCATCCTTTCAGATCCTTCAAAGCGATGTGTACCGGTCTTTGGGGTATTTTGCGCATGATGAAACGCTCTGCCCTTCGGCCCCGCCACCAACCGTTCCATCGGGCGGTGCTCTACGTTCAGGGCGAAGCCGCCGGTGCCGATGCGCTGGCTCCTCTCCCATCAGAGGGTTGAGGTTCGGCGTGCAACCGCTTTGCTCATAGGATGCTTCGTCCCCCAACGGTCCATGGGCTTCAAGCGCGTGCTGATTGCCAACCGTGGAGAGATTGCGCTGCGAATTCTGCGCACCTTGCGGGACATGGGTATTGAGGCGGCCATCATCCACGGCCGTGAAGACCGCCTCTCGCTACCGGTCCAACTCGCCGACATCGCTTATCCAAACTACCGGACAAATCCCCTGGATTCCTATTTGGACATCGAAGCCGTTGTCAAAGCGGCCAAAGAACTCGAGTGCGACGCCGTCCACCCCGGTTACGGGTTCCTTGCCGAAAACGCCGCCTTTGTTGCCCGCCTTGAGGAAGAGGGCATCACCTTCATCGGACCGGCCTCAAACGTCATCACCTTGCTTGGGGATAAAATCCAGGCTCGTGCCGCGATGGAAGCCGCAGGCCTTCCCACGGCAAAGGGGTCGTCAGAACCGATCTCAAGTGCGGAGGTCGCCAGTGCCCTCGCCGACGAAATCGGCTACCCCGTCATCATCAAAGCGGCAGCCGGCGGTGGCGGCATCGGTATGCAAATCGTGGAGGAAGCCGGTGAGTTCGAGGGCGCTCTGAAACTCTGCCAGTCCCGGGCCAAATCGGCCTTTGGGGACGAGCGGGTCTTTGTTGAGAAGTACATCCAAGGCGCTCAACACGTTGAGTTCCAGGTGCTGGCCGACGGGAAGAACGCCATTCATTTCGGTGAGCGGTTTTGCTCGATTCAGCGCCGCCATCAAAAATTGGTCGAGGAGGGTCCATGGCTCAGCGAAGAAAAAAGGGCTGAAATCGGGGCATTGGTCTGCAAGGGTGCCGAAGCCGTGGGCTACAAAGGCTTGGCGACCTTCGAATTCTTACGCGACGCTAACGGCGATTTCTACTTCCTTGAAGTCAACCCTCGTGTGCAAGTTGAACACACGGTGACCGAACTCATCACGGGACACAACCTCGTTGAACTCGGTGTCCGTGTTGCCCAAGGAGAGTCCTTGCCCCTTCAGCAGGACGAGATTACTTGGCGCGGTCACGCCATCCAATGCCGGCTGAATGCAGAGGACCCACGGGCTTTTGTGCCCAGCCCTGGACGCCTTTGGGAATGCCATTTCCCGAGCGGGTTCGGCATTCGATGCGACACCCATGCGCATCCCGGATACGAGATGCCGGGATGTTTTGATTCGCTTTTGGCAAAATTGCTGACCTGGGGTCACGACCGTGAGGACGCCATTCGTCGCATGCGAACCGCCCTTGACGAGACCATGATCACCGGTGTTGAACACCTGATTCCCCTCCACCGTCGCATCATGGACGAGGCCGATTTCAACGCTGGCGACATCACCATTCAATACATCGACATGCACCAGGAATTGCTGGGCTGAGGGGAAGGTGAACGGATGAGCGTCTTGATCGTTGGAAGTCTTGCATACGATTCAGTGGCTTCGCCCGAAGGCGAAATTGAGCGAGCCCTCGGTGGCTCCGCCACGTACGGCGGTCTTTCCTGTCAGTTTCACTTGAAGCGCAAGGGCCTTCCAGATGCGGGCATTGTCGGCGTCGTTGGTGAGGACTTTTCAAACGACGATCGGACGGTTTTGGAACGCTCAGGTCTTGACCTCTCCGGCCTTGAGGTCGCACCGGGGGAGACCTTCCGCTGGGAAGGCGCGTACCACGGGTCCATGGCTGAAGCGGAAACGCTGGCGACGCATCTCAACGTCTTCGAGCATTTTGAGCCACACGTGCCCGAAGCCCTCCGTTCCCCTTCCGTTTTGTTCTGCGCCAACTTGCATCCGCTCATCCAGCAACAGGTTATGCACCAAACCCAACCTGCCCGTTTGACGATGTTGGACTCGATGAACCTCTGGATTTCCATCGCCAAGACATCGCTTCTCAAGGTGATGACGGAGGCGGACCTTGTCATCATCAACGACGGCGAGGTTCGGCAACTCATGGAAGACGCCAACATCGTCCGGGCCATGCACGCCCTGGCCGAGCAAACGGCGACCAAAACCCTGGTCGTCAAACGTGGTGAACACGGTGTGATAGCGCTTCACGATGGCTCGGCCTTGGCCCTTCCAGCTTACCCAACCGCTCTCGTGGTTGACCCCACAGGTTGCGGCGATACCTTTGCAGGAGCTTTAGCGGCCCACTTCGCTCAAGGCGAAGGTCCGTTGAGTCTGCCCGAACTTCGCCAAGGTTTGCTCCATGCAACGGTCACGGCCAGTTTTACGCTGGAACACTTTGGTACCGAAGCCTTGCAGAACTTGACGGCCGAGAATTTTGAGGCCCGCCTGAAGGATTACCGTTCGATGGTGATGGGCTGATTCAATCCTCGTCGAGGCGTGGCAGTCCGTCGAGGTCGTCCTTGCTCTTGCTTGGTTGCAGGTCTTCAAATGAAAATGCGTTCAAATCGCCTCCATTTGATTGTTGAATTTCCACCGCAGCGGCCTGAAGGGTCTCGGCTCTTTCGGACAAACGGGCTGCTTCTTCAGGCGGTAGCGACCCGCCGTTTTCAATTGAAAGCGAATCGTGCACGTTGGTCGGTCCTGTACGGGCGGCTTCGGCGTTTTCACGCAAGGCACTCGAGGTGGCTGTGGTGGCGTAAGGGGATGGTGAGCGAGCGGGGCGCATCGATCCGATGACAGCACGCGAGCGCTGGCGTACGTTGCCGAAGAGGCCGTTCCCGAACCGACGGGGGTGAAGGGTTCGTTGTCGGCGTGGAATGAACAGCGTGTCCGACAGTTCTCGAGGGCGACGCGGCCTGAAGAGGGGTTCTCTGGCCGGTGGAAGGGGGACGCCCTCCTGGGGCGTGGGTTGAGCAGGTTCGTTGTCAACCAGCGCTTGTTCAACCTGGTCAGCGTCGAGAAGTTGCTCGATGTCCTCATCGATGCCCGAGAATTGTGACGTTGCAACGGGTTGAAGGTGTTGGCCGTGCGAACTCGGGAGGTAGTTCCCTCCTGGCGGTTGATTTTGATTGTAGGCTTGGTGCATTGGGGGCGCCCCAACGGGAACCAACACGTGTCCTGCGGTCGGTCTTGGACGATAATCGTCCGGGTTCAAGCCGGTCAAAGCTTCGGTGTGGGTGGCGAGAAAAGTCGGGAAGAAGCCCGTGATTTGCGAAGGCGCAATGGGTTCATGTTCCTGAACTGGCGTCCAATCGGGTTCAACATGGTCGACGAGGATGGGTTTTGCCTCCACCTCCTCTCCGGATGAAGCGAGGAAAGCGTCCACTGCGTGCGGCGTGTGAAGGGCATGAGGGAGGATTGGTGCAGGCGGGACATCTTCCGTCAAGCTTCCGTGGTCCATTTCGGCCTCGATGGCCTCCATCATCGCCATGACTTCCTGCATGCTCTTTCCGTTGGCGAGTTGGTGAAACATGAAACTCAAACGGTTCAATGCGCGTTCGTTGCCGAACATGACGTGGGTGTCACCCGATTGGGTTTGGACGGTGAGGGTGGGTTGTTTTGTCACGAATCGAGCCAAAACCACGGCCGAGCCCGCCGTCATGAACCCCAAGCGATACAGCGGAGGGACCATCACCCGGTACCCAATCCAAAGCAGGCAGAGGCCAAAGACTACCATCCAACCGGGGACGAGTTGGGAGGAATGATGCTTGACGGTGTGGATGGCGTTGAGGCGGATGTCCAAACTGCCTTGCTTGCGTCCTTGAACGCTGAGCATCCGCTCATCGAGCATGATGTCAACCCGCTCTCTCGTTTCCGCCAACCGCAACGAGGAGAAGGTCACCCCCTCCAGTTCGCCGGTTGGAACAGAACTCTGCCCAATCTCGCGCATCCCGCTTCACCTCCATCAGTACGGGGTTATGAAACCACCGCCACGCGGGCAGGGCACGATGAAGGTCTGACCCGGTTGAAAAAAGCGCCGTCGGGTTCATGCATCCAGAGGCGTCGCCATGGCCGAGCCCATGATACGAGGCTTCGAATCGAGTTGAGCCAGCAGGACGGGAGGCGGGTTCGTTCGTCGAACAAAGAGAGGCGTCTCCCATGCGACCGTAAGTTGGGTGCCCTCCACAGCAGAGATTCGCCCGACCACAAACTGCAGGTCGATGCTAGCGTGCACAACATCGCCGACGGCCAACACGCGTCTTTGGAAGGGCGATGTTGACAGGTTGAGCACGGAGCGTTCGTGGCGAACGATCGCGAGCGGCGTTTCCGTGTTGCTTTGTTTGTCAACCACTGGGGGGTGGACAATGATGGTGTCCCCGTTGAGATGGTCCTCTTTTGCGTTGCGTAGGGCCAATCCAACCCGGTCCCCAGCTTTGGCGACCTCAACGTCGTCGTCCATGACTTGGAGGGATTTTGCCGTCCCCCTGCCGTTGGCCGGAAGCAACTTCAACTCGTCGTGAACTTGGACACGGCCCGCTTGGACATAACCAATAGCGACCAAGCCGATGCCTTTGACGTTGAAGTGTTGGTCAACGGGGAGGACCAACGGTGCTTGTGCGTTTTCCAACAACTCGCCTTCAATGGCCTTCATCAAGCCAAACAAGGCCTCGCGAAGTTGCACGCCGTCGTTGGCTTCAAATTGCCAATTTTCAAGACCTGCTTGCTTGAACAGCATTTTGACCTGGTCTTCATCGATCCACCCGCCTTCACCGGGATTGAGCACTGCCAACCCTCGTTGAATGCCCGCGCTTGCAAAGGCCACCAGCGCTTCTCCGAGCGTGGCGTCCACGGCCGTGATTTCGATGAGACCTGCCTCAGCCGTTGAGAGGGCATTGAGGAAGGGTCGCAAACGCTCGGGGTATTTTGCTGGGCGAATCAACGAGAGAATGCGGGCATCATCGCCCGTTCCCTCCTTGTGGACATAGGTGTGAACGTCCCTTTGGTCGGCTGCTTTCGCTATGCTTTTGGCCAGTTCATCCGATGCTACCACGGCCACGTTCAAGACGACCATGTCGAGTCCACAGGCATCGGCTTGAAGAACCAATGGGTGGTTAAGCGTCCCGCTTTGCCTTCTGCGCCAGCATGTTGTCTCGAATCCGCTTGGCCTTCTCCCATTCCTCTTCCTCCTCGTCGTTTGAGGGTGTGAACTGCGGTACGGGGATGGGGCGCATCATGGAATCAATGGCGACGAAAAAGAAGTAGCCTTCGCAGATGATCTTCTTTTCCCATGTCGCCTTGCTCATGGTGTAGGCCGTGACTTTGGTGCAGGCCGTGTGACTGCTGGTGTAGACGACCCGTCCCGTGACTTCAAGCAGGTCGCCTTGTCGAGCGGGCGCGATGAACGTCAGGGTGTCGATGGAGATGGTGACGAATTCACGATGGGCAAACTTCGCACAGGCAATGCCGCCAGCCTTGTCCATCAGCGAGAGCAAGCGTCCACCAAACAGGGTGTCGTAGGCGTTGGTGTCCTGGGGAAAAACCTCCTCAATGAGGGTCACGGGTTCAGTGGAATAGGGCTCCATGATGCAGGGAAAAGGTCCACCCTCATAATCCATCGTCAAGCCAAGCCGTATGTTGTTGTCACTTGGGCTGAAGAGTCCGAAGGAGCGACGGGATTTTATGCGTTCAAAGTGTCGCGGTGCTGTAGGTGACACCATGCAAAACGAATCACCCCGTAAAACGACGCCAATTTTCCTGATGATGCTGATGGTGCTCGCACCGCTTGCAGCAGCCAATGTCACCAACTTTTCCGACGGCTCCGCTTCGGTTTCCGTTGAAATCCGGGACGGCAGCGATCTTCAAAACCTCGTCGATGGAAGCATCGACCTTCCCGACGGTGAAACCGTGACCAGCGCGAGCATGAAAATCTCCACGACCATGGTTGAACACGGGGCACAAGTTCGCATTGACACCGATACGATGCCTCGCGTCTGGAATCCACAATACAACAACCAACTGACCAACTTCTCCGACCAGTCCCTGTTCCAAATCGAAGACGGCTCTGACGCCACACCCGTTTCGCTGGCTGCAGAAGGTTACCTCTCGGATTTCGAGGGTACCGACGGTGGCTTCGTCGACGTCACGAACTCCATGCCCGCTTCCGGCATCGGTTGGGAACACGGGTCGTTGACCTCCTCGGACACGCCCGCTGGGTGCAAGTCCGGCTCGGAATGTTGGGGGACGAACTTGGGCGACACCAACTACACGGACGATAACAACGGCCAACCCTTCACGGTCGCCATGTTCAGCGAAGAGTTGTTCGTTGACCCGCTGCTCAAGAGCAAAACGGCCACCTTTGACTCCTGGCACAACCTCGAGGCTCGTGCAGGTACCGCACAGAACACGGTTCGCTTCACCGACTGTGCGTACATGGAAATTCGAGCATCGCCGAATCCCGGCTTCCCTCCCGGCGGCGTCTACAACCCACAAGAGTGGGATTTCCTGCCCATTGACGACCAAGCCAGTACGGGTCTGAGCTTTGGTAGCAACTACGCCCAAGGTGGGAGCACGACCAACGGCCGCATCGGTACGGCGTGCACCAAACTCGCTGACACCGACGGTTCAGGAACCGATGGATGGGGTCTTGCAGGCTCCTCCACCAACGCCCAAAACCCCTCGGGCTGGACCACCATTGCCGTTGACTTGACCGACTACCTCGACCAGTACATTCAGATTCGTTTCGTGATGCAACACGTCGCCACCCCCAACGACCCGATCGACGACAACATGTCCGGCTGGTACATCGACAACTTCCGTCTTGGCGATCTGTTGCCCCAAAGCGCCAGCATGACCGTTCGAGGCATGACGCCGTCCGTTCTCGGCGGTGAAAACCACCCCAACGGGTACGGCATCCTCGCCTTGGAAGCCGAGACCACCTCCTCAGCCACCATCACGGTTGATGTTCTCGACACGAGCGGTAACCCGGTCTACGGGAAGGACGGTTCGGCCATGAGCGGCTTGCGAGGCGACATCATCGAACTCTGGAACATCGATTCTCAACAGTACCGTGCGGTGAACTTGAAGTTCACCTTCGATTCCGGCCCAGACCGCCTTTCAACGCCGGTTTTGCACGGCTTCAGCATCGGTTCTCGAGTCGGTACCGGCTTCAACTTCACCGCCCTTGGGCCCTCCAGCATCGAGGACGGTGTCTGGCAGACCAACGGGGGTGGCTTCCCGATGATGTACAACCCTGAGATTCGCCAGACCGCTCACAATCCGGCGCTCGAGCGCAGCAAATTCAGTTACCCCATTACGTCGATTCAGCCAATGATTCAAGACGATTGTACGGAGTCCCCGAGCATCGAAATCCTGCCGATGGGGTCAAACCGCGTCGTGAATTTGACCGACGGCGTCAAAACCTCGTTCTTCGATGAGCCGTTGTTTGGTTTCCGCTCGGTGACGGCTTACCAAGGCCCCTGCAACGTGGGTGGCATCTGGTTTGACCTTGAGTTTGGGCACCATGCAAGCCACATGCGTATCGATGTGGCCGACGACGGCGACGTTGACTACGGGTTCACGGAACCGGCGTTTGACATGTTTGGCCGGCAGACGAAGTTTGTTTCCAGCACGGTTGATGGCATCAACTACGCAGCGGATTCCGCTATCCTGACCTTGGATTTGAACGGCCAGGCCAACGGGGGCGTCTTCATGTTGCCTGAAGGCGCCGAAGTCTCTTCCGCAGACCTCAGCTTCGATCAGGTCAGCATTCGTTCCAACACCGACCCAACCGAAGGGTTCGAGTTGTCCTTGATGGCAGGGTCCCAATCCGTAGTGTTGGGCGACATGCCCAACAGCTCGGTTTTCTTCCCCGAGGTGCATTCACCTGAGATGGACTTCAAGGCCGCCTTGAATTCGCTGCTCACCAATCCGTCCGTTGCTGGAACACACCAAGACGAGTTCGGCCGCTACTGGATTAAATTCCGATTTATGGTCGACTCTCCAAACGCCTCCTCAGGGACTTCGTTGAACATCGTGAACCTCGACGTCGTCTACAACTACTCGACGACCCTGACCTCCACCGATGGATTGGACATTGAACTCAACCAAGGGGTGGCCTTGTGGACCGGAGGGGCAACAGCAACGGTGCCCGTTGCCCTGTACACCGACACCGGCGGCGGCGTGTTGCTGAGCGACCTGAACGTTGCCTCGAGCACGGGATACAGCAACACCATCGCCATCACCGGCAACCCCGTTGGGCTCTACCCCAACGGCGATATCTACGAAATCGTCACCACGCACACCGTTGACTCGCTGACGGGAACCGCGCTCTCCGAGGCGTGGCTGACGTTTGAATCCGAATCCGGATACATCAAATTCTCATGGAGCGACTTCATGTCGTTCACCGAGGCCAGCGACGAACACGACCACGTCACGCTTGAGTCGACCTCCTCGGTCAGCGCCATTACCGACGGCTACGAAGTCACCTGGCATTTCCGTGTCAACCCGACGTGGGACGACACGGAAGCGGTTCGGGTGTACGCTGGATTGACCACGGCGAACAACATCAACGGCTTGCCGGACGCTGTCTTGCTCGACCCTTCCGTTGGAAATGCAGTGGAGAACGATGCTGGGATCACGATGTTTGAGTTGAAGAACAGCATCGGCGTCACGCAGGCGCTGACCGGCGCAGAATCGGGGCAGGACATCAATCTCGTTGGTCAAATCCGACTCCAAGACCTCAGCGAAGCCCCTGACCCCAGTTCCTACTTCCTCGTGCTCGAACTCAAGCACGTCAACACCACCGACGGCAACATCACCATCGAATGGGAAGAGGTCGCCAACCGTTCTGGCGTGATTGGAGGCGACTTCAACTGGAACATCGATTTGGGTAGCGCAGCAGGAAGTGAAACCTACCGCTTCGCTCTGCGAGGCTACGAAGGCGGTGACTTGCTCTGCCCACCGTCGGAATACAACCCCGACGAGACCTGTGCAATTCCATTCGACATCACCATCGACACCTATGAACCGAACCTTTTGGACATCCAAGTACTCAGTCCGGGGACCGATGAAAACGTGGACTCCAACTGGCGAACGTTGCTCGACGACACTTGGGTCGTCCCTCAACAGGCGCAAAAGATCCGCATGTCCAGTCAAGACTTGCCCAGCCCCCCTGCAACGCTCGACCTTCACCTTTGGGTGGAGCACGACCACGATGCCAACAGCGACGGTCAACCCGATGCAGAGGAATACATCACCATCACCATGAACGGCGATGGCGAAGCACCCACAGCCAACTATTCTGGCGAGTACAACGATTACGCCAACGAAGGTGTGGAAGGCAAAGTTTCGCTTTGGATTGAAGGCTACGACCTTGCAGGAAACCCCATCGATGGTGGCGGTCCAGGGTTCGCCAACGACCAAGTCACCTACGTTTCGATGTCGTCAAAATCCCCCGTCATTCGCAACTTCTTCATCGAGGACTCCAAGGGTAACGCCTTTTTGAACTCCAACGATCTCCAGTGGGACGGTACATGGAACCAAACCATGTACGCCGGCAACACGTACCACCTCATCCTCGAGGCCAGCGACGACAACGGCTGGCGGGACGTGGACTTCTTCAAAATCAACTTGGACAAAACCACCGACGTAGAAGGCGTAACTCAAGACTTGAACGTGTGGTATTTCCCCCGCAACGAAACAGCGTGGACCGACAGCCCGTATCTGGAAATCGTCTACGACGGCAACGTGGTCCCCTCCATGCTCACGATGGACAACACCGCCCTCATCGACCCCTTCGAGGCCGATTTCATCCTCAACATCCCCGTTCGTTTGAAGTGGGGTATCGTCGGCTTGGACGGCAAGGACATCGAACCGAAACTCCAGATGCAGGACCTTGACAACCCGCTCTACACCATGCTTTCCGGCGTTCCCGGACGCTACATCCAGGACTGGCGATACAGCGATGGGATTCAACTTGATTTCCGAACGGACGAAGTGAACAACGAAATGGTGACGCCGTTCTTCGACGACCTGAGCGAGCCGTTCACGAACGATGTGCGCGAGGGCTTCGTCTATGCCGGTGACACCGTCCGATTTTCGGGTCAATTCGCCTTTAGGGAGGGTATTTTCTACAGCGTCTTCATCAACCCTGAGGTTGAATTGACGATGGAGATTACCCGCCAAGATGCCTCTGAAGATTTCGGCAAAGGGTACATTTCAACCCCTGGTGAAACGGTGACGCACACGTTCACTGGCGGCGTGTTTGACATCAACATCACCGCCCCGGTGTTCACCAACGAGTACGTCTACACCTTCCGACTGATCAATTTGCCCGATGGAGCGGAGGATTACACCTCGGCCTTCTGTGCGACCTCAACCGACTACGGTTGCCAGAGCTTCACGCTGAAGGTTGACCGCACCCCTCCGAAGGTGGTCTCGAACTCTTGGCTTGCCGAGAAAGGGGCGCTTCCTCAAGGGGATACCAGCCGACCCATTGCGAACGTGCTTTCCACCGCAACCTACCACTGCGTTGACCTCCAAGTTCAAGTTGAAGAAAAGGAAGCCATGTTCCCCGGTGACTTGCAGGTCAATTGGATGTTCTACAGCAACACCGCCAACTACATGCCATGGCTTGAGTACACCAAGTATTTCGACTCTCAACCCGCTTCCCAAACCTTGACCCTGACGACCATCCCCGGTGGATACCTTGGTTCAGCGAGCTGCGTTGACCTATGGCCGTTGGACGACAACACCTTCGAGCCGGACCAGCGGAAGATCACCGAGGAAGCCCCAACCCTCATCTTCTGGTTGACGGGGGTCGACTCCGCAGGTTCGACCATCCCCAACGGCGGAGGCCCGCAAGAGGACGGTACCGTGTTGCCAATCTTCTCCAGCCAGGCGCAGTACAAATCCCAGTACACGTTCATTCACGAGAAAGCGACCTTCGACGTTCAGGACGTGTTGCTCGATGACGACCCCCGTGTTGGTGACTCGATGAAGATGCAAATCAAGATCAAGAACACGGGGACCATGGCCGGTGTCGCTGAATTGGTCATCAAGTCGGTGACCGATGGCGGCACGCCCGTTGTTGAGCAGACCGTGAACAGCGCCGAGTTGAGCATCGCCGAGGTCAGCGACTGGATTGTCGTGGATTTGGAACCCTTCGCAGAGCAAACCACGGGCATGTACTACATCATCAGCCTGAACGGTTCAAACGACGCCATTTATGATGGGTCCGATGCGCAATGGAGCGACGTGTTCAACGTCAAGGTGGCCGAAGAGGAATCCTCCTCTTCGATGCTCTTGATCGTGGTGCTCCTCGTCGTGGTCATCGGCGTCCTCGGGACCCTCGTCTTGGTTCTGGCTCGCCGTAACAGCGGCGACCCCTCGCTGCTGGACGATGAGTACGAGGATGACGATGACGGCACGTTCGCTGACGGAGGAAAGGTGCTCGCTGAAATCCCTGCCGATGTCGACCCCGAAATGGCTCGTGCGATGAAGGAGTTCCCGCAGTGGACCCAAGACGAGATTCAAGGGTACTTTGACCAAGGTTGGAACGTGGAATCCCTACGAGACTGGGTCAACAACCAGTGAGGCCCTCCGATGGCCGGACCGCTGGATTGGGCAGACCCGGAGTGGTCCGACCCCGACGGTGGAACCGTGGTGCTTCACGGGACTTTGCCCACCGTGGTGTACCCCAATGTTCTGCGCCCACGCTACGCTTGGGACGGTCTTGCGTTGCTTGAAACGCCCGACGTGATTGAGTTGTGGGAGCAAGAAGAGGCGGACGAGGCCGAATCACAGGGCGTCAACCTCACCTATGCCATGTTATCCGGGGGAGCTTTTGGGAGGTATGCCGAAGGGATATCGATGCTTACCGAACTTCAAGGCGGACGGTTTCCGGACCCTGAACCGCGTCGCTTGCAGCGCAACGCTGCGCGACACAACCGACCGGTGTTCTTTTTGGAACCGATGGCCGATGACCCGGAGTGGAACGATTTCTTGACCCGTGAAGCCAAAGTCATGTCCCATTGGAAGAAACTGCTCAATATGGTTCGCATCAAGAAACGTTGGAAAAAGGCTGTCAAGCGCCACATCTTCGGCGTCACGCCTCCCCCCAAGGGACAATCAGCCGACTACGCCAGTGCGAGCGTCATGGCTTCGGCTTGGTGGGACATCAACTGCGAGATGAGCACGCCCTCGCTGAACAAGGAACGAAACGACCGATACGCTGCTCGCGTCCGAGGAGCGCTCGCATCGCTTCGGTCCACGCACGGGGACAAGGCCGTGCTGATGTTGGTCCTCCACCAGCCTCAACGAGAAGCGTTGATGGCGTCTTTGCGTGCCCTCCCGGCTGCGGAGGAGATTTCATCAACATCCACCGACACCCTTCACCCGGAGGAGGAATGACATGGCCGCCGGTTCCATCGATGTTCGGGTTGAAAACCAACTCGTTCGCTTCATTTGTCCCGTTCGTATCGACCCTGACCGCGTCGTGAACGAATTGGGAGGGAAGCGAAACAGCGGCGTGGTCATCAAGGCCATGGACCGCCCCCGAGCAACGATCGTCATTGATGAGGAAGGTCGCATCGTGGTTCACGGAACCCATCGAGTTGAGGCAGCACGGGCAGCGGCCAAGGAACTCTTGCTTCGCTTGGGCATGGACGACAACGGGCTGGTGGCGGAAATGGGTCCCGTGGTGGCATCTTTCAAATTTGAAAACGACATCAACCTTCAGGCCATCCCTGCTCAACTGCCCTCCGGAACGGCGGTGTATGATGCTCGACTTGGGTGTACGGTCTTGTCCGATAACCGGCACAACTTGACCGTAAACATTTGGCCCAACGGAACATGCGTGGTTTCCGATTCCCGCCACGCCAATATGGTGGCCAAGGCTGCCGTGTATTGGAAATCAGTCTTTGCGGACCGAGGGTTCTTCGTTGAACGCATTTGAGGTTGAGCCCATGGTCTACGACGGCCCCGTGCTCGACAACCACTTCCACCTCAACCGGCGTGGTTTGTTTCTTGATGCAGCCCGTGCGTTCAAACAAGCGGGTGGGACGGACATCGTGTTGGTGCACTGTCCCGATTTTTCAGCGCCACCAGAAACGTTGGAAGGGCACAGCGAAGCTTATGCAGACACCCTCGCCATGGCCCAAAGCGTCCGAACCGAAGTCGCGTTGGGCGTTCGTGTTGTTCTGGGGCCGCATCCTGCAGCCTTTGCCCATCAATTCGAGCGGTGGGTGGCTGAACAGGGCCAATCCGGTCGTGAGCGAGCCGTTCAGAATTATCGCCATTCCATTGAAGCAGCGCTTCACTTCGTCCACGAAGGTCAAGCCCACGCCATCGGTGAGGTCGGCCGGCCTCACTGGCCGGTTTCGGATGAAATATGGGACCTGTCCAACGAGTTGCTCGAAGAGACCATGCATCTGGCGGCACAGGAAGGCGTCCCTCTGCAACTCCACGTCGAGGGCGAATCCGAGTCAACCTACCCCGACCTCGCCCAGCGAGCGGTCCGGCAAGGCATGGATTTGCTCAAGTTGGTTCGCCATTATTCCCCTCCGGATGTGCGTTCCGAGAACACCCACGGGTTGACGCCCAGTGTTCTTTGTGGGAAAGGAGCGATTGAGCGTTTGCTGGACACTCACGAGTCGGCTCGCAACGGCTTCTTCCTTGAGACGGACTACATGGACGACCCTCGCCGGCCAGGCGCGGTTCTCGGTCCGAAAACCGTGCCCAAACGTACCCGCCAACTTCTCGATGGAGGCATGGCCGAAGAGGTGTTGTGGCACACCCACCACGACTTGCCTCTGAAGGTCTACGGGGCTTTAGAGGGCGTGTAGAAATCAACGACCGTTCGGCACAATTCTCCCATCACATTGATGAAAGAGGATTTGCTGGAAGCAATGTGAGCGCCATGCCCCGCCGTCACCGCTGGTCATTGCTTGTTGTGCTCTTGTTGTTTGGAATGCTCGCGCCTCATGGCTCCGCTCAACTCCCCACCGCACCCGGTGTCGAGATCGATTGCGAAGACAAGCAACCGGAACTCGATGTTCACCCGCTCAACGATCCGGAGGTGGTCATCACCTGCACCGTACGAAACCCTTCTTCCTTCCAAGAATCCATCAGCGTCGAAAAAGAATGGGACGGGATGGAGGTTGACATGATGCTCGAGGAAGACACCTTTGACCTCGGTCCCGATGAAGAGGAAGACTTCACCGTCACCTTCTCAGGACAAACGCGCTTGTCTGCTTCGCTTTCCTACGATTTCACCTTGGTGGCCACCGTCACCAACGTTGGAATGCTTGACTGGCCGGAAGCCATGGCGTCCAATGCAAGCGTGAGCGGTGACCTGAACATCGCCTCCTACGGCATGGTTGAGCTGGACATCTCCGACAAAAGCACGCGAACCATGGGAGAAAACGATGAGGTCAAAATCTCGTTCCAGTTTCAAAACAACGGCAACGACGACGATAAGATTCGGGTGAGCATCGCCAACGCTGCGGAACTCCAAGAGGTTGGGTTCTCTTTCCCGGGAGGCACGTTCGTCGCTGAAAACGTCCTTGAAGACGGGACCTCCACGGTTCGTGAATTGACCGTACGGGCGCCCTCGGATGTTCTTGTCGATGAACGCTACCAAGTGGTGTTCCAAGCCCAGAGCGAAAACGACGATGAGGCACCGGTCATCGAGAGCACGATTTCCATTCAACTCGAGGCTGGCAAGACCGCCGGAGGCCTTGGCGGGGGCCTTGAAGAGGTGGACAAGGACACGGTGGTCCTGTACGGCAGCATCGGAGCTGCGGTCATCTTTGGCTTGGTCTTCGTTGCAGCCTTTGCCCGTGCTCTTCGTCGCAGAGCTAATTCACAACCGATGTACGTCCCCCCCGTCGAGGTTCCCGACGAGGTCGAAGACGACGACCTTGACCTCTCCGAGTTGGACGACTTGTTCTCCGATGAAGCGGACGGCGATGACTTTGATTCACTCTTTGCCGATTTGTAGGTGATTCACGGCGCCTCCCGCCCTTCCCCGTCACCGCTGAACTCGGCCGATGTGCCCCGATTTTAGGAGGAACACTCAAAGGCTTGGTGTAGCGCACTACACCTGTTCCCCAAGGGTGTTTTTCATGTTGGGACTTGAAGGAAAAACAGCGTTCGTGTTCGGAGTTGCCAGTGAAGACTCCATCGCCTGGGCGATTTGCAAGCAACTTGCGGCTGCTGGCGTCACCTTGTATTTGGGCTATCAAAAACGATTCATGAGCCGAATCTTCCAACTCAAAGACCAGCTTCCCGCCATCGGTGGTTTCTATCCTTTGGATGTGGGCTCGGACGCGACCACCAAGGAGTTCTTCACCGCTTTTGCAGCAGACCACCCCGGGAAAAAGGCGGACATCCTCATCCACGCCATCGGGTTCGCCCCTCGCTCGTGCTTTGACCGGCCCATCCTCTTCGTTGAAGACGAGGACATCAACACCGCCATGACCATCTCGGCCAACTCCTTGCAGCGGTGTCTCAAACACGCCTTGCCCTACTTGTCCGAGGGCTCCTCAACCATCACCCTGACGTATGCGGCCTCCAACCGCTTTGTCCCAAGCTATGGCATCATGTCGATGGCCAAAGCGGCTTTGGAGTGTTGGACACGGGAGTTGGCTTGTCACCTTGGCCCGGAGGGTCACCGCATCAACGCGATTTCATCCGGGCCCATACGGACGATTGCAGCCAGCGGCATACCGGGCTTTGACCGAATTCTCGACCATGTGGAAGCCAACGCTCCGCTGCGACGTAACGTGAGCCAAGACGATGTTGCAGGGGCAACCCTGTGGCTCGCCAGCCCGCTTGCGGGTGGAGTGACAGGTCAGTGCATTTACGTCGATGCGGGCTATTCGATCACGATGGTGCCGGAGAGCATCATGAACTGAGGTGATGGCATGGGGTTGACCACGGAAGACGGCAAACCTTGCGAAGGAATTGAACAAGGGCCGTTTGAGCCGATCGCTATCGTGGGCCTCGGGGCACTCATGCCCGATGCATCGGACATCGATGCCTTTTGGGACAACATCTTGAATGCGAAGATCAGCATTCGTGAATTGCCCGAAGGCCGATGGCCGGGGCCGCTTGAGCATTTTTGGAAAGAAGGTGGTCCGGGCGAGCACACCGAAGGCTACACCTATGCGAAAATCGGGGCGCTTGTGGAGGGTGCAGCGTTTGATTGGCGACGATGGCGGCAACCGCCGGGGACACTGCCCCAAATCGACCCGTGCCAGCAATGGGCGGTGACGGTTTCGGCCGACGCCATCGAGCATGCAGGATACGACGGTGACGAGCAAGACATTGACCGAACCCGAACGGGGGTGGTTTTTGCCAACGCTCTGGGCGGTGAAAACCGAAACATGTCAAACATTCGTGTGTGGTCCAACCACACAACGTCCCTCGCCAAAGAGCACGGTCTACCGGAAAACAAGGCCGCTGCGTTCCAGGACGCCGTTTTGGAAGGCACCCCGAGGGTTGACGAAGACACCATGCCCGGGGAACTGGCGAACGTTGTTTCAGGTCGCGTGGCGAATTTGCTGGATTTGCAAGGTCCCAACCACGCCATGGATGCTGCATGCGCTTCGTCGATGGCGGCTGTCCTCGATGCATGCAGGTTGTTGCAAACGCGTCAGGTCGACGTCATGCTCGCTGGTGCTGCTGACCGAACGATGGACCCGGCCACCTTTGCAAAATTTTCTGCCATCGGCGCCTTGTCGCCGACCCATTCGTCCCCATTTGATGCTCGGGCCAACGGGTTCGTCATGGGCGAGGGTGCGGGGGTCCTCGTCCTCAAGCGCTTGGGCGACGCGATTCGTTCCGGCGACGAGATCTACAGCGTGATTCGCGGCGTTGGAGGTTCCTCGGACGGCCGAGGCAAAGGCATCACTGCGCCCAGCCAACGGGGTCAAGTGCAAGCCATCGCAAGAGCGTACAGCCAAGCCGGGTATGCCCCATCAAGCGTCGAATTGGTGGAGGCGCACGGGACCTCAACCAAAGTAGGGGATGCAACCGAACTTTCGACCCTCGCCAGGTTGTGGACGGGTGTTGAAGGCACCGGAAAGGTCGCCGTGGGTTCCATCAAGTCCCAAATCGGCCATCTCAAGGCGGCAGCCGGCATTGCTGGTATCTTGAAATCGGTGATGGCGCTGCACCACCGGACCATTCCTCCCAGCGCCAACTTCGAGACACCCAACCCTACCGTGGATTGGGACGCCATCCCGTTTTTTGTTCCGACCCAGCCCTTGGCCTGGCCACGCCCCGCCGACCATCCTCGCCGGGCAGGCGTTTCCGCCTTCGGGTTTGGGGGGACCAACTTCCACATCGCTTTGGAAGGGTATGAGCCCGATTTCCACGCGCCCCTGGCCGCCGAGTGGGAGGGTCGTTGGCAAGCGTACAGCGGACAGGGCGGTGCTGCTGCGCCTTCCGTGTTCGATGCCTCGCTTTCGCCAACCCTCACCCATGAAGCCCTCAAAGCGATTGAGGGCGGCGTGTTGCTGCGCTCGGCAGCCTCGGTCGAGGCTTTGAGCGCCGATCTGGCTTCGCTCACTTTCGCGGGCCCGTTGTTTGACGACGACCCTCGCGGTTTGCGTCTCTCTCAGGTACTTCAGGAGGCCAGCGAGGCCTATGACGTGAACCACCCTGTACGGTTGGCCTTGGTGGCGACGTCCTGGGCTGAATTCAAGAAACGGCAATCCCTCGCAGTCCAAGCGATGGGTGACAAGGAAAAGTGGGGCTTCTTGCAAGCCCAAGGCGTCTTGCTCACGGATGAGGCGGCGTTGCCTCCCGAGGCGAAAACGGTTCACATGTACCCCGGCCAAGGCAGCCAATACGTCGGCATGACCGCTGACTTGGCCAAGCGTTTCACGGCACCGGACGAGGTTTGGCGTCAAGCCGATGAGACCATGGTCGAGGTGCTCGACGGCGAAACCCTCTCCGGCTTTGTGTTGCGTTCTGACCTCACGAAAGAAGAGCGTCAAGTCGCAGAGCACAAACTCAAGCAAACCGAATACACCCAACCGGCCATGCTCACGGCCGACTTGGCCATTGAACGCACCTTGAACGCCTTCGGTCACCAACCCGACATGGTCGCAGGCCACTCCCTTGGGGAATACGCAGCGCTGATGTCATCGGGGATTTTGGACATGGACGGTGCGCTGCGGGCCGCCGCAGCGCGAGGCACCGAGATGGGTTCGGTCGTCATCGAGGACAAGGGTCTCATGGCGAGCGTGACCGCTCCGTACTCCGAAGTCGAAGCGGTTTTGGAGGCGACCGAGGGCTACGTCATCGCCGCCAATAAGAATTCACCGAAGATGACCGTCATTGCCGGTGAAACTGCACCCGTTCGAGCGGCCATGGCGTCGTTTGAAGCGAAGGGTTTCTCGTGCGTTGAACTCGCTACCTCGCACGCCTTCCACTCAAGAATCGTGGCGCCTGCCAACGAACCGCTCCGCCGATTCTTGGAGGGCTTGGAGATTCGCTGGCCCAACGTCCCCATCACTGCCAACGTTGACGGGACGTTTTATCCGACGAAGGGAGACGACGCCAAAGCAGCAATTTTGGAAAAACTCGCACCCCAGATGGCGTCCTCGGTGGAATGGACCAAGCAAATCGAGACCATGTACGGTGCCGGAGGCCGACTATTCGTTGAGGTGGGACCAAAACGTGCCTTGACGATGTTTGCCATGCAGATCTTGGAAGGCAAACCGCACATTCCAGTCATGACCAATCACCCCAAACAGGGCGGAATTGCCTCGTTTTTCACGGCTATTGGGGCCTTGGCATTGGCCGGCCGCCCACCCGCATGGCCTGCCCTCGACTCATCCTCCCTGCAAGACGCCTTCAAGGCTGGTCCCATCGAAGCGCAAGGAGGCGCCGGTTTGGTCGCTTCTTCGACCACAGCAGAACTCGAAGCGCTCCGTGTGCGTGCCCGCCCACTACCAGGAAGCGGCTCGCCAACGCCCTCGATGCGTGCGGTTTCAACCGCGACAACACCCCCCACCAACGACGAGGCCGCTCTTGGTCGTGCGATACGGGGCTATGTCGGTGACCGCATCGCCGCCTATAGCGGGTATCCAGCATCGTTCTGTCACGGTCATGTGGCGCTTGTTGACGGGCTGGGATTGACGCCTGACCAGGTCAAACAAGTTGCGGCAACGCTCGCTTCCGAAGCGACGACGGATCCCGAAGTCGACGGCTATGCCGCCGTGACGGCAGGCGATTTCGAACGCTGGGTGCGGCATCCTCCAGCAACGTGGCGCCCAATGGCTTCCATAACGGCCCCCTCCTCTGCGATGAACGTCCCTGTTCATACGGTTGGCGCGCTCCAAACCGCATCTCGTCGGGACCAAGACCCCTACGTGGTTACGGGTGTCTCGTTGGGTCTTCCCGGCATGGAGCGGGTCTTTTCAGAGGATGCATTTGAGAAACTTGTTCGAGGCGAAACATGCATCAGCGAAGTCTCAGATGAATACAAGCAACGCCTGCTCGACAAGAACATCGTCCGGCTGATCAAAGGACGTGACGGCTCGGTGAACATGGATCAAGCCACGGTGTTCGGTGATATTCCCCAACTCGCCGGCCTAAAAGGCGCCTTCGACCTCGCTGAAGAGTTCGGCATCGACCCCAAAGCCATCGTCGCCTGGGACATCAGCACCCAACTGTCCGTGGCCGCAGGCCTTCTCGCTTTGCGTGACGCAGGCATCCCGCTCACGCCGGTCGAGCAGGTCGGAAAGGGTGGACTGAGGTTGATTCGAAACTGGCAGGTACCTCAAATCCAACGAGAGCGAACGGGGATTGTCTTTTCCTCCTGTTTCCCGGGTCTCCAAATGGCCTCAAAACACGCGAAAACCAACGGGGATGACGGCGAGGGGCGCTTTGACCGACGCTACCTCTTCCAAACGCTCAACATGGGCCATTCTCAATTCGCTCAATACACCGGCATTCGAGGCCCCAACACCACGATCAACCTCGCTTGTGCTTCGGCCACTGCCGCCTTTGGCGTCGCCGAGGATTGGCTTGACGCAGGCCGCGTTGACCGCGTGGTCATCATTAGCGGTGACGATGTGACTGGCGATGACCTCTGGGAATGGATTGCCGGCGGCTTCGCCGCTTCGGGCGCTGCCGCCACCAACAACGTCGTCGAAGAAACCGCACTGCCCTTTGACCGGCGGCGGAACGGGTTGATTTTGGGCATGGGAGCTGCGGCGTTCGTCGTGGAACGGCATTCGGAAGCCCAGCAACGGGGCGTTCAACCGATCGCCGAGTTCCTCGGTTCAACCACGGCGAATTCAGCCTATCACGGCACACGGCTTGACGTTGAGCACGTCGGGCAGGTCGTCAACGGGTTCATCTCGAGTATGGAGCGACGCTGGGGCTTTGACCGCCACCAAATCGCTCCCAACACCGTTTTCTATTCTCACGAGACCTACACGCCGGCGCGAGGGGGCTCGGCTCAATCGGAGGTGCGAGCCCTGCGCGAAACCTTCGGGAACTCCACAAATAAACTGGTCATTGCCAACACCAAGGGCTTCACCGGCCACCCGATGGCGGTGGGCATTGAGGATGCGAGCATGTTCTACGGCCTCCTGACCGGTCGACTGCCCCCCATCGCCAATCACAAGGAAAAGGACCCTGAATTGGGTGACTTGAACCTCTCCAACGGTGGAGATTATCCGAACTTGGAATACGGCCTTCGCTTTGCAGCCGGCTTCGGGTCCCAGATAGCGCTCTCTTTGATGCGGAAATGGCCGGTGGAGGGCGACCGCATCGACGGTGCGAAGTTGCTCGCCTGGGCCCGACGACTTGCCGGAACGGACGATGTCGTGATGCGGGTCTTGCAAAATAAGCTCGTGGCCTATGTCAACGGAGACGACAATTTGCACGGTGGGGTTCAGGGGGACGCTTGGCCCCCAACCGAAGCGTGGGAAGGAAAACCATCTCCGCAATCGTCCGTCGCACCAACACCCGTGCCGGCCGAACCGGTAGCACCCTCGGTGGCTGAGCCGCCAGCGATGCCGCCTGCACCAGCTCCTGCACCCGCAGCGCCCACCGTTGGCGACGAGGACATGATTTCAACCGTCGTTGATGTGGTGGTTCACCACACCGGCTACCCTGCTGACTTTGTTGAACTGGACCAGGACCTCGAGGGCGAATTGGGCATCGACACGGTGAAGCAAGCGGAAATTATGGCGGATATTCGGGAGCGTTTCTCCCTTCCCGTCGACGAAGACTTCGTTCTTGCCGACTATCCGACCCTGAACCACATGATCGGCTACATCCAACGCATGACCGGTGGCACCGCAGCTCCTGCTGTGCCAACCGTCGAAGCCACTGCGCCACCCTTGGTCGCACCAGAGGCTACGCCGTCTCCAGCAAGCGAAAGCGTCGCTTCTCCTCCTTCAGTTGAGTTGGTTGACGATCTTGTGATGGTTGAAACCGTTGTTTCCGTGGTTGTTCATCACACCGGATACCCGGCTGACTTTATCGAACTCGACCAAGACCTCGAAGGGGAATTGGGCATTGATACGGTGAAGCAAGCTGAGATCATGGCGGATATTCGCGACCGGTTTTCACTTCCGGTCGACGAGGATTTTGTCTTGGCCGACCATCCCACGCTGAACCACATGATCGGCTACATCCAACGCATGAAGGGCGGCGCTCCCGATGCCGCTACGCCCGTCGTTTTACCGACCCCTCCGTCTGCACCTGCTGAGCAGGCCGAAGCTGCACGTGAAACTGCGCCACCCGCTACCGCTCCGGGCCCGGTCGCTTCGGGCGATAACGGGACGATTGAATCTGTCTTGGTCGAAGTGGTGGTCAACCACACGGGGTATCCTGCGGATTTCATCGAAATGGACCAGGACCTTGAGGGTGAACTGGGCATAGACACGGTGAAGCAAGCAGAGATCATGGGCGAAATTCGAGAACGCTTCTCGTTACCCGTCGACGAGGACTTCGTGTTGGCCGACCATCCAACGCTCAACCACTTCACGGCGTACATCGTGAAGATGCAAGGCGGCGATGCTGCGACACCCCAAGCGGATGCCGCCGCCGACCCCTCTCCCGCCTCTGCCTCAGTGTCTGCTGAATCGGTGGCGACGGGCACCCGTCGATGGCAGGTCGAGATCGAAGCATGTCCGGGCGTGCCTTCCCCGCTCTCCCTTTCTGGAACCGTGCTGGTGTCCGATGACGGCTGGGGCATTGCCGAGGCCTTCTGTCAACGGATGGAGGCAAGAGGTTTGAAGGCCGTACGGGTTGGTTTTGAAAGTAAAATCAGGGCCCCTTCGCGTCTTGAAGAAAACGGGAGGGTGGTCCTCAGGGCCGACCCGGAACAACCTGAGCACCTCCAATGGATTGCCGGCGAACTCAGCGGAACCGATTTGGCGGCCTTGGTCCATATGGCGCCGATGAAACTCGCTTCTGAACAATGGGGCGAAGACACGTACCCTTCCTCGCAGGTTGCCCTTGCCGCTCACGGATGGTTTGGACTGCTCAAGGAGTTGGGCGGGCATCTTTCAACCGAAAAACCGGGGCTTGTCGCCTCGGTCACCGCACTTGATGGACGCCACGGAAACATCGGCGACCGGTTCAACGCTGTTCAATGCGCTGCAAGCGGGATCACGAAATCCTATGCGTTTGAGCGGCCAGATCTGCGATGCCGTGCCTTGGACTTGCATCCTGACGTGGTGTTGCATGAAACGGCTGCTGCTGAAGCCATTGAGCACGATCTGTTCAGCCTGGACGGTGAGGTTGAGGTCGGCTTGGACCGGGACGGTCGCCGGTGGGCGCTCGTGGCCTTTGCGGAAGACGTTGTGGGCGAGTTGAAGCCGCTGACAAACACCGATACCTGGCTCGTCTCGGGCGGTGGCTCGGGCGTGACGGCTGCGTCCATTATCGGGGTGGCAGAGGCTTCGCCGAAAGCCGGGGCGCATTTCGTCTTGCTCGGTCGTTCGGTGCTCATCGAATCAACCGAATCTTGGATTGATTGGACGGAAGCCCAATTGACCGAAGAGAAGAACGCTTTGCGACAGCGGCTCATCGATGCAAGCGAGTCAGGGAAAGTCACGATGGTGGAATGGAACAAAGCATGGCAGGCGTTCACGCGCAGTCGTGATGTTTACCAGACCCTCCACGCCATTCAGCACACCGGAAACTTCGCTGAATACCGCTCCGTGGATGTCATGGACGCGGGCGGCTTGCGTGAACTCGGCGCTTCGCTGGGCCGCCCCATCACCGGGGTGATTCACGGGGCGGGCTTGGAAGATTCCAAGTTGGTTGCGGACAAAGGCTACGACATCTTTGACCGTGTGGTTCGCGTGAAGGTTGACGGTTGGCGTGCTTTGCTGGGGGCCGTGAACGCTTCGGGTTTGGATGTTCCAGAATTTGCGTGTTGTTTCACGAGCGTGGCTGGTCGCTTTGGCAACGGTGGGCAAACCGATTATGCAGCCGCTAATTCGATTCTTGACGCCGAAATGGCCCGTTTGACGGCGACTTCATCGGCCCGGGGAGTCGCTATCGGCTGGACCGGATGGCGGGACGTCGGCATGGCGACTCGTGGGTCCATCGAAGCGGTTTTCGCCGCTGCGGGCATCGAGACCTTGGCGGTGGAAGACGGCGTCGCCATCTTCGTCGCTGAGGCTTTGCAGGGCGGGAAGCGACGCGTTCTGGGCTGTGGCTCGCTCGGAATGATGGACCGGTTCTCTTCGTTTCGAGATGCCCCGGTGAAGTTGCCGGCGCCAATGTTGGAGTTGATGGCGGACCCCTCCCGTTTCCCGTTCATCGACAAGATGGTCGAACTGGAAGAGCATGAACGCCTCGTGTCGCAATGCACGTTGTCCACCGAGGACCATCCGTTCCTCATCGACCACGCCATCGATGGTGTCCCTTACCACCCCGGCGTGATGGCCTTGGAGATGTTTGCACAAAACGCCCTTTTGTTGCGCCCCACCACCTGCCTTGCAGGGTTTGAGGACGTTGCCTTCGGCCTCCCCGTGAAACTTCTCAAAGGGCCGATGACGGTGCGCGTCGAGGCTCAACATCTTCGCTCCGATGGCGAGATGACGTGGGTGCGTTGCCGCTTGGTTTCGGATTTGACGAATTCAAAGGGTGAGCGATTCGGTGAGCGAGAACACCACGTTGCTACGGTTCGCCTGGTCAAGAAGCAGGAAGACCTCCGGACGTTCTTGCAACATGAAATCGAAGCGCTGCCGACGGTCGGCACACCACCGAGCGGTGCGTTGCTTCACGACCCTGATTTCATTTATTCAAGGTATTTCCACGGACCCCGCTTCCAATCTCACGGTGGCGTGCTCGCAGGGGTTGGCGATGGGACTTCCATCGGCATCGATGGTGTGGCCCTCATGCGGCATCAACTTCCGGCCAACGACCAGTTTGCAAACGAGCAAGACGGTGAAACGGTTCTGCTTGAAGCCCTGCCCATGCTCATTGAGGCCGGCTTCCAAAATGCTGGCTTGGTGGCCATGGAGACCCTCGGATACAGCAGTCTTCCCGTCGGCATCGCTTGGTCCACCATGCTTCGCGTTCCGGAGGCTGATGAAAACCTCCGCCTTCGCAGTTTACAAACGGCTCATCACGACGACGGCGTGACCGAGCACGACGTGTTGATCGTTGGAGAGGACGATGCACCCGTGCTTTCCCTCAAGGGATTGAAACTGAAGGCCATGGCCACGGTTGAAGAGAGCCAAAGGTTCTCGCTTGAGCGCTGAAGGTGGCGTCCATGGAGGGCATGACGGAGTTGAATTCACCGGCCCCCGGCGTACGCCTCTTTACCTGCCCCGTTCACGTTCATGCGCTCGCCGATGTCCCGCTGGCAAATGCCGACGAGGTGGCGACGTTCGCAACCGATAAACGACGCAACGAACACTTGAGCGGACGGTGGTTGCTCGGCCAAGCCTTGACGGCGCTCGGGGAGCGAGACCTGTCTGCCCTTGAGGTCCGCCGAAGCGAACAGCGTGCGCCCTCTCTTGCCTTCATTCAAGGCGCATGGCGTCGTACGCCGCTACCGTCGATGTCCATCGCTCACAGCGATGGGTGGGCAGTGGTGGCTTTGGGTCCTGCTGACATGTGCATCGGGATTGATCTCGAGCCGTTGGAGCGAGCGTTGGCTCATAACGCGTTTGATCTCATCGCCAAAGGGGTGGAACTCGAGCAACTTCGGCTCCATCCGGAAAGGGCCATGCGTTTGTGGACGGGGAAAGAGGCGGTTCAGAAAGCGATGGGCATGGGTATGCACCTCAATCCAAGAGATATTGAAATTCCAATTGAGAGAGATAGTTCTGATATTTCAATTGGAAAATCAAATATTCAATTAGAATATTGGATTGATATGGGCTATCAGTTTTCTCTCGCCTATCGTTCAAAACCTACCCCTGAACCCACTCCAGAAGAGGTGTTGTTGGACCAAACCAAGGCCGCGATGAATGCGAACCCCGATTGGGGTGTGGGTTGCAACACCCAGCGGAACGCTCGGTGATCACTTCCAAAACCGACTGCTTTCCCAAGGAAGGTCCAACGCGATGCCAAGTTCGGTCAACACGACGTAATTGAACACCAGATAGATCAGCGTGCTCAAAATCAACACGACCAGAGAGGTGTTGACGATGCGTGTCCGCTGTTTTTTGGCCTGGTCGAACGTGCAAATTCCTTCGCTTCGGAAATAGAGGGTTAATCCGACGAGAACGAAGACCACGCTTACGGATGAGAGCAACGGACGGAACCAGCCCATGCCGTTCGTTCCCCAATACAAGTCGTTGGAAAGCGCAGCTGCAGAGGAGACGCTCGCCAGCCCGAAGAACACCAACACCACGCTTGGAAAGCAGCACATGGAAGCGAGGAAGGCCGACCCCCCAATGTACTTCCACAGCGCTTTGATGTCTTGGCCTATGCTGTGTTGTCCCATGGTGTTCATCTCCTCAGGTGCACGCTTTGAATTCAGGATCGGTGTGAACGGCGTCGTGAATCAACCGAAGCGGCAGGACGGGGGTTCCGTCTTCCCATTGACCCATGCCGGTGAGCATCGTTTCATCGGTCATGTACTGATAGGCAAAATCCGCTGTGAACGTGTCGTTTCGCCCTTGGGCGACGATGTAATCAGCTTGGGCGTCAATGCGGCGGTAGAAGCCCCAATCGGCCAGGCGGTCGTGGGCGGGGTCGGTTTGCATGTAGTGGCTCGCCACGAGTCGGGGAAATCCGTACTTGTCAGAACGAACCACGATGAGTTGGTTTCGCTCTTCGGGAAGCGCCTCAAACTGTTCTTGGTGGAACGCCCCGGGGCACATTCCCACGCTCATGTCGTCTTCGGCGACAGCGATTTGAACAAGGGTGTTGGCCGGCATCCGCGTAAAATCGTGTTGCAATGCTTCTTGCATCGGCCGACTTGCCGGGGCTTCAAGGGCGACGACCAAAGCGTGGCCCCCCCATCCTCGGTCAAAGGCGTCGTCAAGGCTCAGGAAGGTGTAGGCTGCACCCAAGCTATGACCTCCCACCCAGAGGGATGAAGGATCAATGCGCACGTCCCCCATCGTCTCGTTGATGCGTGGGTCACGGTCTTCCCTCAACGCCCATGTCTCAAGATGGTCCATTGCAGCCCGTATCGAGAGGTTTCGGTAGGTGTGCTGCAAGAAGTTCGAGGTACCCGCTACGTCAACCTCGTCAAAGGTTTCATGACCTTCCGGCCGGAGGTCCGAAGGGTATTGCAGAAACGCCACTGCGATGCCTTTTGCCGCAAGATGGGAGATCCAAGCCTGGTACGCATTGACGTCGGGATACCCAAAGCCGTGGAGCAAGATGGCGAGCGGCACCGTCGTCAAGGGGGTGTCGTCGGGGAGATCGGGAAGGGTGAGATGGACACTAAATGTCACGTCGTCTTCGAGGTTGCCCTGAACCGCAATGACCTCGGAGGGCAAGGTGTAGGGCGAGGAGAATTGAACCGTGCCGTACGGCCCGGGGCTTGAACCGTATCCAATTCGGGGCGCCTCGGGAGGTGCTGGTGCCATACCGACGAGCGCAGGGATGCCCGGCATGACCAACCAAGCCGCAAAAAAGACCCCAAAGAGGTGAGCGGCTTTCGGCCAGGAAACACCTTCAGCGCCGGGTGAACGCAGGGCTGGTGGGCCCCCAAGGACCAACAACACCATCGCAAGAATCCAACCGTACAGGGTGGGCAAAAGCAAGAACGCCCCTCGCAGGTAAGCGAGGTCCATGATGAAATGAATCGTTATGCCTCCGAGAACGAAGCCCAGCACGGCAAACAAAACCAACCGGAGTCGTGGCTGATGCTGCGAGGTGAGGTAAGCACGGCGTCCGAAAATGGACGCTGCAGAGAGGGCCATGACAAGGGAGAGCGGCAACGCTGTTGATTCACGTAATGCCATCGTCCATTCGAGCGAACGAACGGCATGAGGCCAAACGGCGTCGACCACGGTGTCGCCCGATAGGAGGTTGAACACAATTTCACTGAAGGCGAGCAAGAAGCCTGCCGCAAGCGAGAGTGAAGCCGCACGACGGGCCCAAAACGGAGCAGTGGGTTGAGACCCCAACACTTCACCGATTTCGTCTTCACCCACATGGGAAGGATGTTGAATTCATTGATGAAGTTTCGTTCCTACCCTCAGGCGTTGACGTTGCGAATTTCCGGCGTTTGGTCGGCGAAGAAGAACTCCAACATGGCCGCCCACATCACGAATTCAATGCTGGCCTCGAGGTTTTCTTGGCCCCCGACCACGGCAACCATGTTCTCAAGGGTGTCTTGAGGAGAGTGATAGGCTGAATAATCATCGTCATAGGCACCGAGATGGAAGATGGTTTGCGCCCCCAGGTTCCTGAACGTCACATGATCCGATCGTCCAAAGGTGTCTTCGTGGACGTCCATCACAAGATTGCTGTGGTTGTCCCAATGCTGATCGCATCCAGCGCCGTAGGAACCGTCAATCCGCAAGTCCATCGGTGCGTTGAGGATGTTTCGATGAACGTGGTCAAGAATGCTCGTGATGGCGACATCTTGGGTTTCTGGGTCGATGTCCGGCCCAGACCATGCGTGATAGGGAAACGGGTCACCGTTTTCTTTCACGGCGGGCCAGGAGATGCCCATCATGTCCATGTTGATGTAAAAGCGGAGTTCCTTGTCTTGAGGCAAGCAGGCATCGCAGTCGTTGTTGGCGAAGGCGTTGGAGCCTCGCAAGCCCTCTTCTTCCGAGGACCATAGGGCGAGGAACGTGTCGCATTCCACCTCCATATCGGCAAGAACCTGAGCGTAGAGCATCATGGTCACGGTTCCGGCCGTGTTGTCATAGGCGCCTTCCCATGTACCGCCCCCAGGGGGCCCTGCAGGCGGTGCGATGTCCATATGAGCGCCCATGCCTTGCACGCACTCGCTTGAGCGGCCTTGCTTCCAAGCGATCACGTTCAAGGATTCGGGTTGCGTTGGGTTGAGCGTGTCAAGTACGCGCATCAGGTGGGTGTCGTAGCCGAGGCCCTCAAAGTGACCTTGGAAGTAGGAAGCAGCGCGCTCAAATTGCGGGTTAGGACTTCCCATCCAGCGGTGGTTGTAGGCGCCGCAGTCGTCCGAGGGTGTGTCGCAAGTGATGTAATCTATCTTCTCAAACCATGCCTTGCCGCTGACGATCGGCGTCCCGTTGGTGATGGGTAAGTCCACCACCGTCTTCTGACCGTCCTTGGTGTAGACGGTCAACTCCACGGCGGTCGTGTACGGGGTTGTGAGCAATTGAACCAGCACCCGGTCCCCGTTTACCGGCACCGAACTGTCAAGGTCCAGGCTTCCATTGACGAACAACAACACATCATGAGCGGCTGCACTCAAGCGCAGGCCTTCGCCGATCAGCAGCACATCGTGCCATTCGCCGGCTCGTAGAATCACCTCGCTCGCAGCAACGCCGTCGATGGTCAAGGCTTCATCGGCGGTCAAGGGTTTGACTTCGTCTTCCCCAAAGCATCCGGAAAGCGGGGCGATGAGCATTAACGAGACCAACAAGAGAGCTCGGGCGGTGGCGTTGGAGGTGCCCAGCATGGCTTAGCGTCCAGTTTGGCCTTCTTAGGGCTTGGCCTTCGCCAATCGCTTCGCATCAATAAGGGACATCTTTCCAGCCGATTTTGTACCCGATGAGGTTGAACGAGCGGTGAAGGACTGGCGTGATGAGAACGAGGGCGATCATCGGCAAGCGAAGTTCTTCAGCAGCCAAAACGGAGGGGCCGAGGAAGAGTTGGCCGAGTAAAAACACCATGATGGCAAAAGGCAGGGTGTCCAAGAGCGGTGCTTTTGAGGAGACGTCCCCTTCTCGTTTCAGGCCTCTACGGCGTTTGGCAAAGGATCCAACGCTGTCGCCGAGCAGGCAGGCGAAGCCCAGAAAGGTCCCTAACACGAAGGCAGCGCCGGTGGCCCCACCGATGGAGAACCACGCGGATTCTGCTCCGACCAAGGGATGAGCGAAGACGGTTGCACCGTCGTCAAAAACCGTGGCCATGTTCCCTTCGCTTACGAGGTTGGCCAGCAGGACACAAAGAAGGCCGGATGTCAGCGAACCGCCGATCAAACCGTTCCATGTTTTCCCGTCCCCGAGGATTCGGTTCCCGTCTTTCCAACGGCGTCCCCCATCGATGGGCCAGGGGCCGTATCCGGTTTTGGGCAGCCATTTCCCCCACATCATGGCGAAGGTGTTCGCCAGAAAACCGGGGAGGTACAGCCACAAAGTCAGCAAGCAAAGGAGCAAGAAGTTCACATCAATCGCCTCGTTGTTGGTTGAAGCAACCCCTTGGCTCAGCCTTTCATGTTTGTTGGTCCAAGGTTGCCACGGGCTCCGCTTCCTGTGTGAAGAGGTGCGGATAGCGGGAGTCGAACCCACGACATAAGGTTGGAAACCTCAGATGATAACCACTTCACCATATCCGCTTGTGGTGATTTCACCGAACCGCCTCTCCTCTTTGAGGGAATCGGTTGGAGGGGCTCGCTCAACGCTTTCGGAACTCGTCGAAAATGGAACTTTCCCGTGGTCGGCTTGCAGGTGGAGCACGTTGTTGAACGATGGTGCGCTGCGGTAGGTCCACCATGCCTCGAGTGTCTCGATAATCGGCCATGCGGCGCGCACGGCGCTCGTTTTCTTTCGCACTTTTCACACGACCACGAAGCATCAGGGCCCCCATCAAGACAAAGAGGATCAACACCGCCATGCTGGCTTGAACCAACGGGTTCTCGATGATGGCGGTCAACACCGAACCCTCTGCTTCGTCGGCGATGATGACGGGCGCGTTGGAATCGGTGGCTCGAATCACGACGGTGACGGTGTCCATCGGGTACTCTGCCCCGGGCTCTCGGGCTGAGAGCTGCAGTTGGTGGGTGCCGGTGACTTTTGCTGTTCCCGAAAAGGTCACCGTTTGTGAGGTTCCGCTCTCCGAGGTGAACGTGATGAAGTGGTTGGAATTCTCGCCCATGATGTTGTTGGTTACTTCCCAGTTCACGTTGGCGGCAAAGGCCGACGCCATGGTCGTGCTCAAGGTGCAGGTGAAGGAGAACCAACCGCTTGCGGCCAAGTCAACGTCAATGCTCACCGGCGAACAGGTCATCGTTGCTTCCGCAGCGTACCGATTGACATCGTTTGGGTAGTGGTCGGGACGATACGCTCCAAGGGAGGCGTTGTCGCCGTAGCCGTCGCCGTCCCCGTCAGCGTGTTGGCTGGCGTGCTCGGGAAAAGCGTCTTGGTCGTTGGCCCAACCATCCCCGTCGTTGTCCGGGCAGCCGGCCGTCCCTCCCTTCGTCGATGTTCCTGCCTCACTGGGACAAGCGTCTCCATCGGTGCCAGAAGCCTCGTCACCGTAGCCGTCACCATCGCTGTCGAACCATTGGGAGGCGTCCGTTGGCCAAAGGTCAATCCCGTCCCCTGCTCCATCTCCGTCCCCGTCGGGGCATCCAAACTCACCCAAGGTGGAGGTGCCCACCGTGTTTGGACAAGCATCGGGTTGCGTGCCGTTCGGGTTCTCGCCGAAGCCATCCCCGTCGACGTCACTCCATTGGGTTGCATCCTCGACAAAGGCATCGTTGGCGTCCGAGGTTCCGTCGCCGTCGCCGTCCTCGCATCCGAACCGGTCTTTAGTGGACGTTCCGGCTGTTGTGGGACAAGCATCGGCTTGCATGCCTGAAGCGTTGTCGCCGAAGCCGTCCCCGTCCTGATCAGCGGTTTGGGTCGCATCGTACGGGAAGGCGTCGGCGCCGTCACTGAGGTTCCATCCCGATTGGTTTCCAACCGAGGGGCTCGGGTTGGAAACGCCGTCGCCGTCGGTGTCCAAGCAACCCAAGCGGTCAAGGCTTGAGTTGCCGTTGGTTAGCGGACAGGCGTCTTCTGCGTCGTCGTACCCGTCACCGTCAGTGTCGACCCACCGGGTGGGGTCATTGGGGAAGGCATCGCTTGCGTTGGAGTAGCCGTCGCCGTCGTCGTCAACACAGCCATAACGGTCTTGCGTTGACATTCCGCTTTCACCCGGGCAAGCGTCCGGCTGCAAACCGCTGGCGTTGTCGCCGTAGCCGTCACCGTCCTGGTCAAGCCATTGCGTCGCTAGATTGGGGAGGGCATCGATGGCATCGTCCCACCCGTCGCCGTCGGTATCGGGGCAACCAAGCCGGTTTCCTTGGGTGGAGTTTCCTGAGGCCGTCGGGCACGCGTCGGGGTTGACACCCCCGGGGTTGTCGCCGTAGCCGTCGCCGTCGGCATCCAACCACTGCGAGACCTCGTTTGGATGGCTGTCTTCACTGTCAGCCCACCCGTCTTCGTCGGCGTCGGGGCAACCCAAGGTGCCGTTCTGCCAGGATTCACCGTAGGTGTTGGGGCATGCATCGGGCAGAGAACCGGCGGCCTCGTCCCCGAAACCGTCCCCGTCGGTGTCGTTCCACTGCGATGAATCGGTCATGAAGGCGTCTGCCCCGTCACCCGTGTTCCAACCGCTGTCGGGGTCGGAGTACCCGTCCCCGTCTTGGTCAGGACAGCCCTTGCGATCGTGGACGGAAGTTCCGAACAGGGTGGGGCAATCGTCGTCCAAGCCATCGTCGAACCCGTCACCGTCGTTATCGCCCCAGCGGGCGGGGTCAAGAGGGTATGCATCGGCGCCGTCGTTGGTCGTCCACAACACGTCAGGATCGGAGTAACCATCGCCGTCGGTGTCGGTGCATCCGCGTCGGTCGTTGGTTGAGTTTCCTGCGACGAGGGGACAAGCGTCGCCGTTGATCCCCGATGGGTTATCGCCGTAGCCGTCGCCATCCGAATCCAACCACTGGGTGGAATCACTCGGGGCGATGTCAGCACCGTCGGCCGTCGTCCAGTTTGCATCGCCGTCCGATGACCCGTCGCTGTCAGTGTCGGTGCAGCCGAACCGGTCTCGGGTCGATGTCCCGCTGGTGCTTGGACACGCATCGCCTTCGAACCCGCCGGCTTCATCGCCGTAGCCGTCGCCGTCGCTGTCGGCCCATTGGGTGGCTTCGCTCGGGAAGTCATCGTCCACGTCGGCATAGCCGTCCCCGTCGGTGTCGGTGCAGCCGAGTCGGCCGGCTTCCGTCGAGGTTCCGAATTGACTGGGGCACGCATCGGGGTTGTTTCCGGTGGCGTTATCGCCGTACCCGTCCCCATCGCTGTCGGCCCATTGGGTGCTGTCGGAAGCAAAGGCATCTGCGCCGCTCGCCGTCGTCCACAACACATCGGGGTCAGAATACCCGTCCCCGTCGGTGTCGGTGCACCCGTAGCGGTCGTGAATCGAGGTGCCTGAGGTGCTCGGACATCCATCGCCTGAAGTGGCGGGAGGGGGATTGTCGCCGTAGCCGTCACCGTCGCTGTCGGCCCACTGGGTGTTATCGGTAGGGAAGGCGTCGGCGCCGTTGGCCGTGGTCCACCCGCTATCGGGATCGGAATACCCGTCCCCGTCCTGATCGGCACAACCGTTGCGGTCTTCGTCCGAGGGCCCAGCAACGGTTGTGCACGCATCGGCCCCGTTGGAGGTTGTCCACCCGCTGTCGCCGTCGGAGAATCCATCCCCATCGGTGTCGGTACAACCGTAGCGGTCGCTTGTGGAATTGCCTGCAAGCGAAACGCACGCGTCGGGTTCGGTACCGGCAGCGTTGTCGCCGTAGCCGTCAAAGTCGCTGTCCTCCCACTGAGTGGCATCGGAGGGGAAGGCATCGGCGCCGTCGTTCACAGTCCAGTTGCCGTCGGGGTTGGAGTACCCGTCGTTGTCGGTGTCGGGGCATCCCGTTCGGTCGGCCGTGGAGGTGCCGGCCGTGTTGTTGCAGTCGTCATCGTCGTCCTCATAGCCGTCCCCGTCCGTGTCTTGGGTGAGGTTGGTGAGGGTGTAATCCCCCGTCATCGCGAGGGCGAAGAACTGAGGTCCGGTCGGGACGTTGGAGCCAAGCACGTGGACTTCCCAGGTTCCTTGCGCAGGGCTTGCGAGCGTGAGCCCCCGCGTGTTGTCGAGGTTGTTGGACAAGTTGGTCCACGTTCCCGAAGGGCTCTTGAACGCAAGGTCAAGGTCGTTCACGAGGTTGGTGCTGGCCGAAGGCGTTGAGGCTGGGTCGGTCCAGGACAGGGCGAAATTGATGTCAGCAGCATTGGCGGGGACGTTGAACGACCATCCCCGTTCAGCGTTCGTGGTGACCGATTCGCCTTGGAGCCAGGAGGTGTTGATGGCCTGCGTCATGTTGACCAGACCCCAACCTTCGTGGTTGTTCGGAGCGGCTTCACCGGCTCCGTTGGTCGAGGAGGAGTATTGACCTGCCATGTCGTGGGCGCTAGCGGTGAAGATGGCCTTCACCAAAGCAGAGGTCGGTGCGGATTCACCTTCGTTGTCCATCAGATGTTGCAGCAGCAGCGCCGTTGCGCCTGCGGTCAGCGGCGTGGCCATGCTCGTTCCGCCGTTGTAGGTATAACTGGCGTTGTGGGCCAACCAACCGGTGTCGCTCGTGCTGCGTGACTTGGTTGAGAGAATCATGGTTCCGGGGGCGGTCACCTCGGGTTTGAGGCGGCCGTCGTCGGCCGGCCCGCGGGAGGAAAAAGCAGCCATTCCCTGAGGGTTATCGGCAATTTTGTCGCCCGAAACCGGAGAGGCAGGATAACCGAAGGCGGACCCCCACGTCCAGGTCATGTTGGCCCGGTCGTTTTCCCCTGCACCAACGGTGAGGACGTTCTTTGCGGTGGCCGGCGACCCCATGGAATCCAAATCGATTTCCCCATCGGCGTTGGCGTCTTCGCCCTCGTTGGCGGCGGCGAACAAGATCACCAACTCGTCGTAGGTACGGGCGCTGGCATCGGCTTGAGCCGAAGAGGTGGTGTAAGCTCCGGCGTCGTCCGACCCCCAAGAATTGGTGTGGACACGGCTGCCGTTGGCCCATGCAAGGGAAAACAGGTCATCAAGGTCGTTGGGAATGCCGATGAGCGCCTCATCGCCGTTGTTCAGCGTTGTTGCGATGGAATGGAACAGGAGGTGGGCTTCCGGTGCGGCACCGATGATGGCGCCGTTGCTGTGCGTCCCGTCCCCCAACACCGACCCCGCAACGTGGGTTCCGTGTCCGTGGAGGTCCTCTGCATCGTCGCCGCACGGACTCAAACTGTAGAACGTGCACTCTGCTGCGGAGGGAGGGAAGGAGAGAATCCCCGTGATGTGGTCCCGGAAATCGGGGTGCATGTTGGTGTTGTTCACGCCGTTATCGAGGCCCGTGTCGGCCACCGTGACGATGATGCCCGAGCCGTCAAGTCCTGACCAGCCGGTGTTGATGGCGGCCATGTTGGCTCCGCTCCAGACATCGGTGACGTTCATCACCTCAATCCCCTTTGAATTCAGGATTTCAAAAAACGGCTTGGCTTCAATCCATTCGACGGTGTCTTGGTGAGCCAGCCAAGCCAAAC
>Ga0181598_1000208_pt1 | contig 54026 bp, 74 predicted proteins | sample 041ome_4_FD_153295 | JGI IMG/M metagenome (GOLD analysis project Ga0181598, IMG submission 153295) | Coastal salt marsh microbial communities from the Groves Creek Marsh, Skidaway Island, Georgia - 041404US metaG (spades assembly) | ecosystem: Environmental > Aquatic > Marine > Intertidal zone >... | reverse complement strand
AGAGGGTCACGTCCGTCCCGGGCGGGAACGACTTGAGAATCTTCCCCAGCTCCACGGCACTATCGCCATGGACGATGTGGACCCTATCATCATTCGCGAACGTCTTCTTGGCGTCCGCGAACAGAAAGTCGTCGAGTTCGATGCTCCAGACTTCGTCGAACCCGGCTTCGAGGGCCGCCCGAACACCGTCCCCCATGTACGTTCCGGTTTCTATAAGGATGGACCCGTGCTTGTACTTTGCGAGCAAATTCTCGGTTGATTTCGGGAGCGGCATGTCTGTCGATACTTGATTTGTATCACAAAATGTTCCGGTCCATTTCCCGCGGCCTGACAATCAAAAGCGAGGAATGTCTGGCGGTGCCCCAGGCGAACAAATCGCGAATGGTTCGCAGCCGTCCAGCAATGCGTCGCGGGACGAGTTTAGTATTCTTGTGTACGAATGTTCGCTGTGCGCATACCGAACAGTGAACAAATCGAATTTGAACACACACATCAAAACCAAATGCATGGACGCGGTGACGCGGAAACGACGAGGAATCGTCCGCGTCCTCGACATAGAGGATGCCCCGGGTTGCTCGAAGCAGCCGGTGCCCGAACACGTGGCAGAGGAAAACAATCATCGGAGATTACGGGCGGCGCTCGCCGACCGTGTTCCCGTCGAGGATACGGATGAACGCGTGACCTTCTTCATGTACACGGATGAGGGGCGCCGAGTCATGCTCGACATTTTTTCGAAATCGTCGCTCATCGACCAGTTCCTCAGCTTTATCCAGTACTACGCCGGGAACCGGGCACCTATCAAGTGTAGATCGATCGTCAAGTACGGATCGAAGGGGAAGAGTCTTGCCGTCGTCCGAGAACGGGAGATCACTTACCCAAGACTGCGACGGTGCGTCATCGTTGACCTGCTGATCGAGCTGTATTCCAAGTTCATGGTCATGTGCACGCAGCCGTCTTTCCGGTCCGACGTACCGAATGCACTTAAAATTGGCGCGGAAGAAGTCATCAAAATGATGGAAAAACCAATCGACCGTCCCAACCGCCAGCGGGCACTGAATCTTGCCAAAATTCTCGATACTCGGCGGACAGACGACGACGTGATGGCGGTGCTGATAGATCAGTTTCCGGCCTGTCTTTCATTCGTAGACTTGTAAAACTGAATATGGGCACGGAACCGCGCCAATACCCCATAATGTTCGCTGGTGGAGAGGTAGCGAACGTTTCAACACCATTTCTTCACCAATGCGAGACGTTAACCATGTTCGAAGCACTGTCTGTCGTCTGTGATGCGATGCGGGCCGATGTCGAGCCCATTCCGGTCCCGGGGCTCGAATTCGAGAAGCACGCGGATCTCCTTTCCATGGTCTCATCGCTTGATATGCACTGTCACGGGATCACCGACGAGGTACACGTTACACGCGTCTACGATCTCAAGCTGGGATCTCTCCGCGTTCCCGACCTCCTTTGTCTTCTGCATGCCGCTGATTATCTGCAGCACCGCCGAGCCCTCGAATCATGTGCCCGAATTATCGCGGGAAGGTTACGCGGGAAATCGAGAGGGGAGATGCTCGAAGTGATGGGGATCGAGGAGACGCCGGAACGCCAGCGGTCGATGAAGTCTGGCATGTCGTGGCTCCTTCCAGAAGATTCCATTCGCCGGATATAAGTGCGCGTGTCACTCGCCACTGGAGACATTCGAAATCATCATCGATACAGATCTGTAAAGGTTCGCCGAAAAGGTTCTCCCAACTAAAAGTTCGCCAACAAAGGTTCTCCATGTTTGTCCGCCGCGCTACGATATACGAGATGGAGCGCGTTGCGAGGAGCGGATGCATGCGCGTGGGTGCGACAAATGATCCCATGAGAAGAAGTTCAGAGTACGATCGGGAAGGGTATGGAAGATGCGTCATGTTCGTGTGCCCGGCCAGGAACGCTCGTGTCGCCGAAAACCATTTGCTCCAAGTGGCTTCGTGGTGGGGCGGGGCGTATAACAACGTACAAATGCGGAGTAATTACGCCAACGCCCCGGGCTTTGTCTATGTGATCGTGCCTCCCCCGAGACCTAGATTGTTCGGTCTTTTCTGACCTGGATGTCTGGCCTATATTTTCTGATTCTATAAGTAAACTTCTACAAGTAAAACATGCAAGCACTGCTCCTGACGATCGCGCCGCTCCTCATCTCGTTCGCCGTCTCCTCCAGACCGGGAGTCGAGTACTCGTCGCTCAAGAAACCGGCGTGGACGCCGCCCCCCATCGTTTTTCCAATCGTGTGGACGTGTCTCTACTTGGGAATGGGGTACGCATCGGCCCGTGTCGCGTCTGTGACCGGTCTGTTGAGCCTTCCCATCCTCGCATACGTTCTGCAGCTCGCGCTGAATATCTCGTGGACGCCCATCTTTTTCGGGAGGGGGGCGTACGCCAAGGCGCTCACAATTCTCCGCTACTTGATCGTCGCCGCGGCCACGACAATGTACCTCTTCTGGCAAGTCGACAGGGCAGCGGGGCTGTTATTCGTCCCATACCTCGCGTGGTTGGGCGTCGCGCATGAACTGAACAGGGCGATCGTTACGATGAACAGGTAGCAGGTTACTTCGTTACATGTCGAGACTTGATTGCACGCGACCGCCCCAGGATGCTCTGCAACGAGTTCTTCCGTTTCTTCGTCGACATCGACGACGCTTTCTTCTTCGAGACCTCAACGGGATCATCGAGGAAGACGTCATCGGGGAAAAAGACTCGGACGACTTCATATGGGAGCGGGATGAGTGGTGAGGAGTAGTCTGCGCAACCTCGCTCCTCCTTGCGGCAATAACACTTCTGACACACTCCTCGTTTCGTCACGCACAAGTATACTGTTGACGTGCGGTGCTCTCCTTTTTTGTTCATGCAATACCGACTCGCCGTCTTGATCATGACGGCATGACTCGTGACAAAAGCCTTTAGAAACCTGGTGTCTTTGTAGACTGCCGGAAGGACCTCCCGAAGTTTGGGGATTGCCTCCTGGTACATTTCTATAGACGTTCCCGTGCCGATGACGCATCCCCCCATTGAGTGGACCCCTGGCTGGTCGGCAATCTCGTGCTCCCCGGCAGCGCAAAGCGTGAGCCGCTCATGAAAAACCCGGAGGCTGGTATCGTGAATATACTCCCGCTTGACCGCTGCTGTATCGAGTTGACAGGTTCGGATATCCCCGTACCTGTCAATTTCAAACCGAGGCACGTAGGCCCGGTCTTCGCCTCGACCCTTCCCGCTGAAGATCATTCGGAGTCCAGACCCCCTGAAGACGCTATCGTCGACGATAGAGTCCCACGAATTGGTGGGAATGGCGAATCCGGAGGAGGATGCGGTGCTATCGGTGCTGCTGTCAGTGCACGGATCGTTGCACTCATCGAGAAATGCTTCTGGTAATTTTTCGAGGAGCGCCTCCCTGCACGCGAGCGCAATGGGAGAGTTCACGAAGATCCCCGGGAACACGATGTGTACACCGTGTTTAACGGACTCCACAGCATCGTCGCCGCGACCCGATGTTTCTACTTTCGATGGCGCTTGGCAAACAATCATCCTCGTGATATCCCCGCTGCCCGAGCCTTCGGACGCAACCGTCCCCGCCGTGGCGAGCGAGCACGTCGACCCCGGCCGTTCGAGGGCCGTGTCGTTCGCATCGAGAACGAAAAAATCCGTCGTCACATGTTCCCATATGATCTTGCACAGCTTTGAGATCGTCCGCTGGATTCCATGGGCCCCGTTTTTAAACCGGATATCCAGGTCGAAGAAGAGTCTAAACACGGGCGTCTTCACCTCGACGATGGACAGCTTCTCCTTGCGGATCACGACGGATGCGAAGTATATGTTGAGGAAGGCCCCGGCCTGATCATCCGGGACCGCGAGACGCCCCCCATCCATCATCAGGTGTGTCGCCACGGGGTGATCCTTGCTCGCGAACCATTTTCTCGCAATTGCCTCGTCCCGAAACTTCATACCCTGAAAGCCCCGGCGAAAAAAAACAATTAATTTCTTCTCAACTCCTTTCAGAACCGGTGTTTATAATGGATACCGCGAGCGAACAAATCGAAACGAGCGAGGTAAATCCCACCAATCCTATACCCACCGCGGCTATACCCACCGCGCCTACGCCCACCGCGCCTACGCCCACCGCGCCTACGCCCACCGCGCCTACGCCCACCGCGCCTACGCCCACCGCGACTATACCCACCGCGACTATACCCACCGCGACTATACCCACCGCGACAGGACAAGAGCGACCAGGGAAACGCCAGCGCGTTAGTCAAGAGCCTGACGACCCCGGCAGGTCTTGTGATCAGGTACCTTTCATCAAGAGCGCTCACATGCTCTTGAGGACATTGAAGGATATGCACCTCAACGAGGAGGCGTTCATGTATCGAAACCGATCTGACGACATGACGTTCATGCTCCGGTCCACGTCCGAGAAGACGGACCAGCTCATGAGCTTCGATTTGGTGATTGTATACGACGAGTCGAAGGACGTTCACGGCGCATTTAAGCATGTATTGGACATGGAGTACACGCTGGTCGAAGACGAAAGTGGAGATTTCATCTTCGACACGATTACGGTGGCAAACGATGCCACACCCGACGACATGGACGAGGCGGTCGAAAGCATCAATATGTTCTACGAGCTGTCAATCTGCGAGTGTTACAAGAACCTGGTGAAGAGTCCAACACTGGGGCTGTGCTATATGTGTGCGATCGGATGGGATCCAGAGTACCCTGGTGAAGATTCGTGTGTGATCTGTGCCGATACGGTTCATACAGCGAGAGGGAGCGTCTGTATGAAATGTTGCAACCAGCCGATGCACAAGAAGTGTTACGAGCGATGGAGGTCAGAGGAAGAGACGAGGTCGTGCCCGATCTGTCGCAAGTAAGTCTATGTCCTACAGGCGTACCCCGACCTGCAGTACAGTTTGTTGATCCCGGATGCCTCGCACGCCAGGTGGAAGAGGGCTCCGAGGACAAACCCGAGCAGCAGGATGTCGCGGTTGGTCTCTGGTCGCATGACCCGCAGGGAGATGAGGAGCAGGATCGCCAGGATGAATCCGACAAAGCCGGCTTCGAGGAAGAGACGGAGCATGATTGGTACAGTTCAGCAAGGTTTTTTTCCGCTTGACACTCTGCTGCGGAAAAGTGTTGATTATTAATTCATATGTGAGACAAATATACCATGAGAATTGCGTTCGTGCCATCATCGAGGATCCATGAGGTTGACGGGTTGAGAAACAGCATTCTGACGAAGGAACTCGGTCAATACTCCAAAAGAACTGCGGAGCAGTCTCGTATTCTTATCGGCGTCTTCGATGATAATGGAAAAGTAGTTGGATACCTTGCTATTAATCGCCCGGACAAGGAGGGGCACAAGACGCCACATGTTCACCCATCCTGGGCTGCGGCATGTGAAGTCCGTGGGCTGATGGTGACAAAAAGGTACCGAGGCAGGGGTCTTGGTGAATTACTGATGCATGCAGCATCACGCTTCGCTCAGGTGTCAGGATACGACGTGATCATTGCCTCGGCACGTGACGTGCTCGTCTCTTGGTATATGCGTTTCGGTTTCGTACCGTGCAGAGAACATGCATACCGCGTCGGTTCCCAGACGTATGTCCCCGGCTCCTTCGATGTGCCAGAGATTGACCCGATCATCGGCACGCAATCTGCCGTCACGTGGGACTTGCCTTATCCTATGACGAGGTTGCATGCGTGCGTGCATGGTAACGGGTCGATGGAGATTATCGGTGACGATGTGATTAGGGCGGATGTTCTGGATGCACCCTTTGACCCCAGCCCCGCGGTCCAGCGAGTTACCATGGATCGGTTTGATATTCGCACGACGCCACCCAGCGACGAGGGATTGAAGAGATCTATTGCCGAGGTGAGGGGCATTCCGCAATCAAGCATCATTGTCGGTCCTGGTTCCAGTGCTCTCATGTACGCCGTCTTTCCCCGATGGTTTGGTAGGGCGGGAAACGAGTCGTCGAAGGTTCTCCTCGTCTCACCGACCTACGCGGAGTACCCTCACCTTTTGTCTCGACTGGGGTGCACGGTAGACACCATACCAGAATCAATGGATGTCGTTCACCATATCAAGACGCGGGGGTCTGAATACGATGGCATTGTCGTCGTCAATCCAAACTCGCCCTCTGGGTCATACATTTCAAACCTGGAGGAAGCGTTCGATTGCCTGGACCCGACGACCCGGGTCTGGGTGGACGAAACGTATATCGATTATGTCGGTGGAAGCCTGGAAAAGTTCGCCAGTCGCAGCCCGAACGTTGTCGTGTGCAAGAGTATGAGCAAGTGTTATGCATTATCCGGGGTGAGAATCGCATACATGGTCGGGAGCGGTGTGCAGATGGAGGCGCTCTCGTCGCACCCCCCATGGTGGCTGTCACGAACCTCTTTGAAGATCGGTCAGGCAGCGCTTAAGAAAGAATCACTGGCATACTATGCGGAGCGACTGAGGGAGACGCGAGCCGTTACCAACATGATGGTCAGCGCTCTGCGAGAGACCGGTTGGTCAATCGTAGGACACCCTGTCGCTTCGTTCATCACGTGTATGCCGCCTCGATGTGTCGACGCGGCAAAGATTGTCGATATTCTCAAACAGAAAGGTATGTATGTTCGTCTCGCGGTGGGGTACCCGAACAGCATCCGCATTGCAGCCCAGAGCATGGCGAAGACAAGAAAGCTCCTCAAGGCGCTCGACGACGCAGTCCAATGCTCCAAACCGCTTAAACCATAGTGGGCTGAGTGGGAAGGAAGGCGTTGAATGGGTTATTGGTGCCGGCGATGGCCGCGAGAACGCCGCTCATGAGACACATGACCCCGAGGGCGACCACGGTCAGCGACGTGTTCCGCTCGGCATCCCGAACGCTGAGATCCGCTTCACAGGATCCCGCCCCTAGGCGGTACGATCCAAAGATGATAGCAATTGTTGCGAGCAATGTAAGAACCAGTCCAAGCATTTCGTATGTAAGACCACACAGGATTATTTTCCCGGTAAGACAGAAAGATGGTCAACCAACAAACCGTTGACGACGCCATCGTCGCGTTCCACTCTCATTCAAATGAGTCTTTTTCATCCATTCTCAAGGCCATGTTCGATGCGGTCAAACGGTCGGACTCGCCCGGAGCGGCGCTTCGAGCCGCGTTCATGACCATCCTGAGCGTGACGTATGGAGAAGACGACGAGAAGCCAGACGAAAAGGTTCTTGGGGAGATGGTTCTGCTGAGCGCGGACGGAGTGATCGAGGACGTTGTTGATGCCATTCTCTCGAATTCCAACAAGAACACGGTAAAGAAATGGTTGGGCGGTGTGGTTCGAGCGTTGTTTTCAAAGTTCTGTATTACAAGCGGCAAGTAAAAGTTACTTGCAGGACGGACCGGCACCATCACTCTCTTCAATCGCCTTGAGCTCCGTTGGGTGCACGGATGTCTCCAGCTCCTGAGCGAGCCCGGCGGCCTCGCGCTGCCTGATGTGCGCTTTCGCCTCTTCTTGAGATTTCTCATATGTCGAGAAGAGCTCGTGGAGGTACTCCTCTCTATACCTCGTCTCAATCTTGCCGGTGGACGGGGGTGGCAATAGGAGGAACTTATAGAGATCGACGATGTACATGTCGAAATCCGAGTCCAGTTTGGCCAGCTTCTCGATGTGGTCCTCACACTCCTTCTTTGTCGCAAACGCCCCGCGGATCTTGACGCCGACGCATCCCCTGGGGGTCGAGAGCTTCTGATTGTCCGGGTCTCGCTCGACGAACGAGATGACCGCGAACTGGAGGTCTCCAGACTTGACCGGGTCGACATCGGCCATGCTGATTTGGACCGTGTCGTTCGCAGTGTCCGCGGAGATCGGGGTTATCTCGTGCAGTGGCGTATCTGTCTCCTCCTCGGTGACATCCACGATCTCGTCGTCCTTGTACGCTTCCAGACCATCCTTCTTGATAATCTCCTTGCGCTTCTTGAATTCTTCGCGAGCGTCGAGATTCTTTTGCTTGTGACACTTGATCATGTCCACAAGGTGATCCTCGGTATCCATCCCTGGCTCCAGGTTACCGAGGAGGGTCCACTTATACATCTCCATGACGTAACTGTCAAGGTCATTCTTGAGCAGCTTGACGTGCGCCATCGCCTCATCTGTTTTCCCAAAACACCCGCGAATCTTTAGCGCGATGGCGTCCTCATTCTCGATTCGTTGCCTCGATTTGGAGGAGCAGAAGGATATGACAGCGAACTTATCTTTCGTTGCGAAGCAAAGGTCCTCGTCGAGGTGAATATCTTTCTCGGTCGACATGGTTCGGTGTATTGGTGTTAAATTGATTTTAATATGAAGGATTTCACGCGGCGGTTTCGGGATGTTACCCGAGCCCGAGCGTCTTCTCGAGGATGGTGAGTCGCTTCTTCCCTGCCGGGGGTTCGGCGGCGGCTTTGGCAGGTTTTCTGAGTTTGAGGGTTTCGGATTCCATCTTTTTCTGCGGCGGCGAGAACCGCTTTCCGATCACCGATTTTGACCGAGTTCCGCCATTCTGTTTCGCGACGCAATTCTTCCTATACACTTGGACGAGGGGGAGACACTTGGGCGGTACCAGCTCGTAGTCGTGTTCTCCCGACTCGGCGCGGAATGTATCTATATCCATCCACCCCCCGAAGCATTTGAGAAACTGCCTCGGCGGTGCGACCGGGATCACTGGCGTCGACGTCTTGGTCATCTGTTTGAATAGTTCGTAGATCGCCATGCCTCGCCCGACGCCCGTATGATTCCTGGAGTACTCGCGGTTGTAGGCTGCCATGCATGCAAAACTGCAAAAGGTGCCTGCCACTTTGAACGTGTTCCGCCGCTCATCGTGCGATACCGGGAGCGGGATCGGTCTCGTGTCGAACGAGTGTGCACAGTGCCAGCACAGACAGTCTGTCGTGGCAGGGTACGCCGAACCATAGTCGGGGATACAGGTGTCCTCGACGACTCTTACAGACGTTCCGGCGTGGTCTTTCCGCACGACGTGAATCGACATGATGATACTCGTCATTGTGTCGCAGACTGCTTAAGTCGATTTTTTTATCCAGTGGGTGGTATACACAACATGAAGATCGTTCGCAAACTTGATGACAAACTCGACAAGAAGACCTGGGGGGACGTTTCCGGGAGCATGTCCAATGTCAAAGTCGTCAACAACGTGGGGATCAATGTGACGTTCCCGCGTGGTGGTTGGGGCGCGTCGAATGGCGTGAACTTGAAATGCAAACTGGACGAACTGCCGGCTTCTGATATTGAGCTCAAGTATCGAGTATACGTTCCTGATTCCTTCGATTTTGTCAAGGGGGGAAAATTGCCGGGGTTCGCCCTCGGTACCAGGGGGACGGGAGGTCGCAATTGGAAGACCGACCAGGGATCGGTGCGGCTTATGTTCCGCCCCGGTGGCGTTGTCACTGGGTACCTGTACCTATTCGAGGACGTCGGCAAGTATGACGGCAAGGACAGCCCGCTCATGAAGAAGCAAGGAGCAGGATTTGACGAGATTGTGCACCATAGCAATGGGGCAGGGCTCTACATTTGGAGGAATGAGAAGGACCCGCTTCGTCTCAAACGAGGCTGGAACAAGATCACCCTCCGAGTCCGCATCAACTCGGCAGGAAAAGCAAACGGCAAGCTGTTGATCAAGGTGAACAAGACGAAAAAGTCGTTTTCGAAGATCATGTACACGGCCAACCCGAGACAACACAAGATCGGTCAATTCCAGTTTTCCAGTTGGATGGGAGGTGGCGACAAGAGTTATGCCCCAAAGAAGGATCAGAGCCTCATATTCAAGGATTTCAAACTGACCAAGCGGGCGTAACTCGAGTAGAATGTTGCTTTTCTTTTTTGATCGCTCATTGTAAAATGCTGATTGCGGGGATCGACCCGGGAAAGAAACACCTCGGGTTTTGTATCTTCGATACGGTGACCAACTGTATCGAAAAATGGGAGTTGCTGCATGTGGACGAGACATCGCCTCGCACGCTCGTCGCGAGCATTCGAGATGTATTCGAAGACGTCGCAAGGTGCCATCGCGTGTACATCGAGCGCCAGCCGCCGCAGAACACGAGCATGTGCCGAGTCCAGCACTACCTGCAGATGTACCTCGAGCTCAAGTGTCCTATATGTGAGGTGTTTATCGTCCAAGCATCAAAACGGACACGATTCCTGAAGGCAGCGAACTGTCCAACGAAGTTGCTTTTCGATACGTATCATCAGCGCAAGAAGAGCAGCGTTGCGTATGTCGACCACTTGCTTACCAGTGGCGAGGTGCAGTGTAGCGACGACCTTCGATCTCGTTTTTCATCTGCTGAAAAACGGGACGATTTTGCCGAGGCGTTGCTGCTTGCGTTCGCAGCCTAGAGCGCGCCCAAGAGGAACGATGCGGATGCCCTATTCGACCCCTTTTCATTGAAGATACCGTGTTTCTTCAGGATCTGGATGGCGCGCGCATAGGTCATTCGACGCCGCCGTTTTCTCGGCGCCTTGGTGGTACGGGAAACTGCCCCTGGCATTGTGATATGGACAAGGTTTTTTTTCTCAGGTCCTTGTCTTCCGCCGGAGCCGCCGGATGGCTCGCTTTGTCTTTCGGTTGCCTGTATCGTACCTGACGTCTGTTAACGTGGAGGACACTGTACCTCTGAATCTGGCATTCGCGATATCCCCCTGGCGTCGTTCGACCCGTTCCCTGGCGAGCCGGGCCTTTTCCATTGCGTTAGCCCGAGCCTCCCGTGCCTTGGCCGTTGCCATCAGCTTACGGAGCTGGGTCTCCCTCGATCTAATCTGTTTGAGGTTCTCTTGGAGGCTTCGGATCCTGGACGATGCCTCGGTGAGTTCCTGCCTGGCAGAATCGCGTTGCTGCTGGACCGTTTGGAGCCCGAGTAGGATACTCGTCATCACTCCAGCACTTTGAGGCTGTTTGAACGCTGGGGGTCTTCGTTGGGACATGATGTTGTTTTACTCTGTACTGGAGAAAAGATTCCTTACCGAGTCAATCTAGAGGCAGAGTACATGTAGTCGACGGGGCGCTGCGTCTCCCGCGGCATCCATAACGTTCTTGTCACTGTCTCCTTGGGTTTCCACGCCTCATCCTCCTCCTCGACCTGGATGGACAATGGCTCGATATCATCTGGGGTTGACGTCCTCCTTTTCTTGGATTTTGAGCTGAAAAAGGTCGCCATTGAAGACGAACAGAATATGATCGCCGCAAGTACGGAGAAGACTACAGTCCAGGGGACGATCTCTTGACTATTCTGCATCGTTTTGTGTGTGCAAACAAAAAAAACACGTACCTAGAACCTTGGGTCCCCGGGCTCCATATCGACCCATGACACGATGTTATAACCGAGCGACGCCCTGCAGAGCGGGCATGTGAACGTCCCATCTTCCCCAGGCTTCAGTCGGAGCATGCATTTATGATGGATCACGTGCCCACACTCACCGGGATCTCCGGACTCTGGTTTCAAACGCACCACCTTTCGCCACGTCTTGAGTGGGTCATGGCAAATGCAACAAATATCCTCGGAGGAAGCGTGTATGGGTGCGCGTTCCAGGGGGATCTGTTCCATCTCGGCCATGTGCTCGCACCACGGCTTGTACTTGGTTCGCACCCGTTCAACAAACTCTTTCACCAGGTCGGTCGTGCCCGGGTCGTTCGCGACAACATGGTCCGTAAGTCTGGCGTAATACGGTCCGCCACCAGAGAAGAGTTGTCCTTGATCGTCCAGGATGGAAGGAATGAAGCGCATCAACAACTCCTTCAGTTCATGGAGGTCCGGATCTAGATGGTCTCCTCCCCATATCATACCAACGTCTGTCATCGGGAACATTGATGTCCCCAGGGACAATAAAAGGGAGACTTTTCATCTGTCTGGGGGTACCAGCGGCACCTTCAGACTTTTTTCTTTTGTTGGGTTTCGATCGCTGAGCTCATCTACAGGACATTTCCGCGCCAGTTCTTGGGGGCATAGGTCGAGAACTCCTCGACCTCGGCTTCCGGGACGGTCGTCGGGGCCTCGGTGATGACGTCCTCGGTCAGCTCTGACAGAGTAACCTCCGGGAGTGCGTCCGGGAGCGCATCCGGGAACCCATCTTCCACCATGTCATCCACAGAGTACCCTGAGACGGGCATGGCTGTCACGATGGTGAGGCCTTCCCCAGGCTGAGACGCCTTCTTGTTACTGATATAGAGATAGAGCAATGCCACGACGATGACGACGATGGCAATGATGGCGATCTTCTTTCCCTTGATTTTGAACATTGATTGATTGTTACTCGGTGAACTGTGTAAAGAAATTATTCTCGGCGATCATCTTCTGGCTTTTTGATGATCTTGGGCCGCTGGATACCGTTGGATTCACAATAGGCTCGCATCTGGGCTTCCGTCATCGGCGTCCCCAGGGAGAATTTGACGTCTTCTGCCTTGAGCTTGGACCAGTCCGCTGCTGCTGGGTTCCTGAGCATATCCTTAACCTGTTCTGGCGTCAACATGGTGTGTGATTGGTGTCTTACTGGATTTTAATAACTCAATTTCAGCGCATCTCGGGTATTACATATTACTTGGGATCTATCGCATAGGGGTTGCCCTGGAGCGCGTTCTTGGCGAGACTGAAATCGAGCCTCGGATTGTTTTCACCGGTAATCTTCTTACCGTTCGATGCGTCGTTCCCGACGTTGGTATTATGGTTGTAGAGATACGGGCTCTGTGCATGTCCCGTCTTTCGCATCTCCGCATGGCGATTCTGCGCCCTGAACTTATGATGCTGACTCATATACGGACTCTGTTTGTACCCGAGTTTGGCAAGGAACAGTGCATCCGTTCGCTGCGGGCCCGCGATGTATTGCGTATCCGCATAACTTCCCCTCTTGCTCTCCTTCAATAGCTGCAAATCACTGCACCGCATGTACTCGTGACGAACCACGGGTGCGGCCGGCCCCGGCCCATTCGACCTCCCGACGAGCACATCCTTTTCGGTTTCCTGGGGGGCGCTCTGTGGGTACGCTTGAATTGCACTGTTATGGAATCCGACACCGACAAAGTCGCCTGCCTGTTCGCGGTGTTGCGCGTTGACGCGGTACGGGTCAAACTCGACGCGCTTGTACTGACCTGTGCTGGGCCCTTTCAGGTTCAGCGTGTCCACGCCCTGCGACCTGTCATCCTTCCTTGTCATTTCCGCGATGGTATCGTAGCCACCTGGGCGATACGCGACACCCGTCCTGTGATCTCCGTCCACGTGGCACTGGACAGGTTCAACGCTCGAGTGCGCGCCTCGAACCGCAGGGGCAGTTGCGTTTGCGCGTCCCTCTACCAGTGGCCTTCTAGACATGTCCCAGACACGAGGGGGGTTCCTATGGGCAATCACCGGGTCGACCGGGCGTTCACTGTTGAGCACGTGGCCCGCATTCACGCGTCCCGTCAGTTCGCTGTTCTTGTGCGCGAGCCCATCTGCCGGGAACACGCGGAGCATCGGGTGGAACCCGTCGGCCGCCTCCGTCTTGGGATCGACCCCGACTCCAGGACCGACGCGGATTTGCTCGAACGGGATCGTGTTTTGCTGAATATCTGTGAGGGAATTGCGAAACTTATCCGGATCAAGGGATATCGTGTTTCCTTCCTTCCCACTCGAGTCGATGTTCTGGGGTTTGACGTCGAACAGGGCCTCAGTCTCTCTCTTGTTTGCCCATGTGGGGTCCGACCCGGTGAACATGTCCAACTTCCGCTGTTTCACGCTATCGTTCGAGTTCTGGGTCCGCATATCGCGGTAGAATGGTGCGATGACACCGGTGCGTTCTGGAAAGTGGGCGTCCTTAAAGCTCTGGACAGCGCGCGTGTTATATAGGTTAAGATGGTCCGTTGTTGGCAGCACCTCATCGTCGAAGCCTGCGCCTTGTTGGTATGGCTCGTTTGGTTCGATCTCCTGGATCGGTTTCTTTTGAACTGGTCCTTGACTGCTATTGATCCACCAACCAATGCCCGCAAGTGCGCCTATCAGAGCGACCTCCATCGTGTATTCTGACATCAGGCAGAAAATATTCACGGCAAGTTCCCAATAGATGTTCCACACACCTTTGACGATGCATCGTGATCGGTGTAGACGCCTGCAGACCTCGCCGCACTGAGCAGGCTCCGCATACAATCCCAGAACTCATCCGTGTGTCCGGTGCTGATGCAGCCGATGTGGGCCATTTCATGCAAGATGACGAAGAGGGCCGCGTCCTCTGTTGGTGATCCTTTTAGACAGAGCCGTACCTCTCGCTTGCCCGTGCTGACGGCGGGTGCATTCGACTGGTCGTCGAGTTCATGAATTGTTCCGTCCCATCTGGAAAGGATTCGCCCCCGAATATTTGGATTGATCGATGGATGGTCTAGGATGATTTTAACCTTCTCCCTCAGTCTTGTGAGGAACGCGGCCTCGCGGTCGCACGAGCTTCCCGACCGGATGACAACGTCACCGCATCGTTTGAGATGCCGATTATGGCCGGTGAAAATGATGCAGAACGCTACGAGGATGATGAATGCGACGACCCTGCGAAGAAATTGACCCTTCATTGTTCTGTCCCTTGCCAAGAAACAAATGCGGGGAAACGCCTCGAATTTTCTCCCTTCTCGTTGTAGAATTCGGGAAGATGTTGGATTCGTCGATGCTTGTTTTGACGGACGATGGGTACCGCCAGGTCACCGATCTCGCCCGGAAACCTGGGGTTGCCCATAGCACAATTTCCAGACCAACGATCCGGAGGCGTCCATATCGGGGAAAAGTCGTCTACTTGTACACGGAGCAAGGCGATGATCCATTCGTCTGCACAGCGGACCACCGTCTCCTTGTGAAAACGCACGATGGGCACGTGCGATGGCTTAGGGCGGCAGATGTTGAGCGGGGGTCGTACATTGGGACAGTTATTCCTGACATTTTTGAGGGATACGGATCTTCCATTGCTAGAGATAAGCGGAGACTGCTCGAGAACCAGCTCGGATCGATCACCTCTGGAGTGTGCCGGGCCGTTCGGGATACGGGTATGGACGACGAAAGTTCTCAATCGGACACGTTTCTGGACGAGTCATTCTGCTGGTACAAAGTGCACGACCTGGAATCATCGACCGAACCGGGCACCTTCATGTACCATACGAGCACGTGCATAGCAAACAATATCTGCTGCGTTGATTTCGTGTAAATAAAAGGTGTGCACACGTCAACTTGATTGATCATGACACCAAACCCACCGAGCCCATTCCCCGACACCCTGGACGCCCTGGCAGAGCACGTGAAGAAGCGGGACGTGCACATCTTCATCGCCGTCCCATGTTACGGCTGCAAATTGTCGGCGAGGTTTGTCATGTCGCTGATCCGTCTCGAAGGCTTCTTCCTCCAGAAGGGTATCAAGATGACCCTGGATCTGCTGGGGAATGAGAGTCTCATCACGAGAGGGCGGTGCATCCTCGCCGAGCGGGCGCTCAGATCACCGGCGACGCACCTGCTCTTCCTCGACGCCGATATTGGGTTTGAGGTGCACACCATCCTCCGACTCATCGCCTTTGACGCCGACGTGTGTTGCGGGATTTATGCGAGGAAGGGGTTGGATTTCAAGAGTATCGTTGCCTGTGAGGACACGAGCGTTCCCGCGCTCATGGATGCGGGACTTGGGTTTAATCTCAATTTCCCCCCTGGATCGACGAACCATGAGGTCGTTCGTGGATTTTGCCAGGTGCACGACGCGGCAACTGGGTGTATGCTGATCAAGCGCGAGACGCTGGAGACGCTGAAAGAGGCGTATAGGTCGACGCACCTGGTGAAGAATGATATTCCCTCCTCGAGGGACGTCATTCCAGAGTACGTCGCTATTTTTGATACCGAAATCTGCAAGGAGACGCGCAGGTTCCTCTCGGAAGATTACGCCTTTTGTCGCAAAGTACAAGAGAACGGTATGCAAGTGTGGGCCGATATAAGCGCGCATCTTTCGCACACCGGCGTCCTGATGCATACTGGCTGTGCCTTATCTCGATGCACCACGAACTACAATTGATACGTTTTCGATGCAAATTTAAAACATGGGATACAAACAATCACGCGAAATGTCACACAGCGTCCTCCTCGCCATCGTCCTCCCCGAGAGTGCCGAGGTATCGATGAACTTTGTCGAAATGGTGATCACGCTCCAGCGTAACCTCGCGAGAGGGCAGTGCACCCCGGTCCAGATCGAGTTCGTCAACTCGGTCGAGCGCGCGATCGACCTGTTTCTCACGACAAAGCACACGAGATTGGCCGTGATGGACGGCGATATGGGGTGCGACGTCTCCTTCATCCAAAAAGATCACCCGTTCCCGATCGTGATTTCCTCGTACCCCATTCGACAGGTGGATTGGGAGCGCGTTTCCTCCTATATCACCACACAACGCGAGATGGGAAAGGAACCGACCCCAGACGGTGCAAAGGCGGAGGGATGCATCTACAATTTCGAGGCCGCGTCCTCGTCCTGTCTTTCCTCTACCTACCTTCCGGTCAAAAAGGCACAGGCGAAGATCGTGAACCTGGGCCGAGAGGCGGTCAAGGACTTCCTCCGAATGTACGACAAGTCAACGAAGACGGTCGTGTCCCCCGGGTCAAATGACGTGGTTGTGGATCTGTCGACGGTCGTGAAAAATCCGGGGCCGTATGATTTCGAAGGCGTCGTCGGAAGACGGTTGGTCCAGAACACCACACCCAGTGTCCCACCGGCCCCACCCGCCCCACCTGTCGAAACCGATCCGTTATCTATTTCGTACGTGTAAGTTTACCTTTTATCAGGTCTGAGACCTGAAAAATGGCGATCGGAGTTTACTCTACTCTATGTAGCAAATTACTTGTTGGCGCCGTTCTTGATGTTGTTGAACGAGTTGGCTGCATTATTGAAATTGTTGAAGTTATTGAAGTTGTTGTTTGCGCGATTGCCCCCGGCATTGCCCCCGGCATTCTTCGACTTGCCCCCCTTCCTGAGGAAGAAGTACGCACCGGCAGCGACGATGACCAGGGCGGCGACGACCATGAAGATGACCTTTTTCGTCCAGAACGGCTTCTCCTCGGGTTCCGGCTCGACAATGGGCATGGCGGGGAGCGGTGGGAGCGTGAGTGGAGCTGCCGTCGTTGTGGGAGCTGCGGTGGTGGTAGGGTTCAGGCTGGTCACGTCTCCGTCGAGGAGCAATGAAGGGCTGACAGGCAGAGGAAATATTACGCCGCCTCCGCCGTAATTCGGGTTATTTGGGTACCTCGGCGCCTGCGTCGGCGGAACAGTGGTTGGGGCCGCAGTGGTGGTCGGGGCCGCGGTGGTCGTGGGGGCCGCGGTGGTCGTGGCCGGCTGCGTGGTCATATTGTTGATGATGTTATCGTTCCAGGAGATATCCCCAACCCAACTTGACATGCGGTACGTTTCTGTGATGCAAGACAATATAAAAATTCACGAAGCCTTTCGAGCAGGACATCGATACTTACAGCTTACTGTCTCAAGTGTTGGTTTCCTGGTACTGGGTCTTGCCGGCGGGGATAATGAACCACTTGGCGCCTGCCAAATCCTTGCTGAGCGAGACGATATCCGTCTCGTCCGCGACGAGGTGGTTCCCGCAGGAAGATGTGATGACGTGTTCGTACCAGTGCTCTCCGGTCGGCTTGATCTTCCACTTGGCGCTCTCGTACGCGGCAGTTTCCAGTAATGGTGCGAGGCAGTTGGTCTCGCTCGCGAGGTAAAGCCCCTTTCCAGAGAGATTGCGGAGGTACCCCGTACTGTCCACGGCCCATCCCTGCGTCAGGTCCCCAGATTTGAACGCACTCTTCGTCAAGTTCCCAAAGGCGGCCGTCAGGACCTGCAGTTTCCCGGTCTTCATATACGTGTCTGCATGTACCAGGACATTGACGGTATTATCAAAGGAAACTTGCTCCGGGGCGGCCGTGGGTGCGGCAGTGGTGATGGAAGGGGTCGCCGTGGTCACCGAAGCCCCCAACGTCGTCGGAGCTGCCGTTGTCGATGGGGCCGTCACTGCCGTCACTGCCGTCATGGTTGCTGGTGGTGTCGTTTGCATTGACCAATCACACACCAATTCCTTTTTCTTGCCGTCGTGTCTATACCACACATCCGCGCCGTTCAATTTGAACGGTTTCCCATTGACATTTCCTTCGTTCGTTGCCGGGCAGTAGTCCCACTCTGGCATAAAGTAGGTGGAGACCATGATATTCTTAGACTCGTCATAGCAGTACCCGGGCTGAGACGGGCACGCGATCGTGCCAATCGGGCAAGTCGGGACAGATTGTTCTCCTATCCTTGAGCACGAGTTCTCCATGGGAAGCGATTATATCGTCATGGCAGGAGAATAATCCAGGTATCAACGGTTAGGCTGTCAGATGGTCTTGACTCCGCAGATGCGTTTGACGAGTGCCTTTGTCTCTTCGTGGAGACGATCGCCCTCGATGCTTTGGACTGCTTCAAACATGCACTTGGCAAGCGCAGAATTCATGGAAATGTCTCGATGGTCGCGCATTCTCCCCCAGTGGTCGCGGTAGGTTGCGAGCATTACCGATTCGAGCTTTCGCTGGCATATTTGTGATGGATACTGGCGCGTGAACGCAGACACAATTCTCGGTAGCATTCGACCCATATCGTCCTGCCCCGAGAGATCTCCAGCGAGACCGGCTCGGAGTTGGCGGGAGATGGCTCGCCCGAGTGCCTTTCGAGGGATGTGTAGCGCCGCTTCAAACTCGTGTTGCATCCGACAGAGGCGCAAGTTCCTACAGGCGAGATAGACACACGCTGCGAGCGAAGGTTCATGACGGCGCTTCATCTGGATACACCTTGCAAGGCGGAACGCTTCCTCCCGGACCATATCACAGAGTCGCATTTCCGAACAGATTTTCGAGATACCTCGCGACACGCTCGGTGGCAACGTTTCTGTGTCCTTCATGGAGGATGTTGGCGCGACCCATTCGCCCGGGATTTGATCATTCTGCAACACAAGCCCGCACAGTTCACAGATCACGTCGTCGACCGTGGCGTCGCGAACCAAAGTACTGTGCGGGCAATTCATCTTTTATTATATTGCCCAGGTTCAGACGCGACATGAATACTTTTTTTGCAAAACTGATTTGGCTGCTCCATGTTGCATTCATTCTGTTTTACACGATCACGCCTTTCACGGATATTCACCGGTTCACCGAACTGCACATTTTGCTCCTCTTCGCAGCACCGTGTATTTGGGTCCACTGGCTCGCGAATAGCGATGAATGTGCACTCACCCACCTCGAGATGTTCTTCCGCGGCGGGGATACCGAGAAAACCGATAGCTTCTTCTATAACTTGGTCCAACCGGTGTACCAGCCAACGAGTGACCAGCAGGTCAGACAGTTCATCTGGTTCGCCAGCATTGCACTGTGGCTGATCACGCTGGTCAAATTCATCAAAAATCCGTGCGTTTTCAAAAACTTCTTCAGGCGAGCGTTTGGGGGCGTCCATCGAAAGGTCGACTCGAACCCGACCGTCGTGGGCGTGGTCACGACTTCGTCTAGTGTGACGAGATATATCCCGGATTCGGGGGTGTCCGCGATCATATAAGATGCCGCCGCGGTTGACACGTGGACCCCACCTCCGGGCCTCAATCGGTGGCCGCGAACTTGATACCCTTGCTCGTGGAGTATATTAGCTCGCCGGATCGTTTGCTGTTCTGTTCCCTGTTCCAATTGAGCGTTGGCTGACTGATCCCGATCGTTCGCGCGGCTTCACATTCGCTGGGGAAGGAGCGTGGGTCCTGCCCGGGAAGGAGGACGGTCACCGCCTTCGAGTTGTGTGCGTTTTCGGAACTCGTCCCCATCCGCAGATTGGCGAGCCGGTTATCCTCTTTGCGGTCGTTCAGGTGCATGACGACTTTACCCTTGACGTATTTCCCGAAGGCTATCATGACCATCACGTGATGGCAAAACCTCCCGGATTGCACGTAATCGTCCCGCCCTACATGCGCATCCGCGTAGATGAACGTCCCGTTTCGGCGTTTCCGAAGCACGGTCCCGAGCGAGTGGACCCAGTACACCGTTTTTTTGTACCGCCGAAGGGCGCCGGTGGATATCATTCGCTCGATCGTCGTTGGCGACAGCGGCCCGAAGATGCGCTTAAACTGTTCGTGCGATGAGGTCGGACCGGGGCGCCGAACTCTCGTCCCCGTCTGGTGGGCCAGTGCCGCGTTCTGATGTCTCGTCACCGGTCGGAAATTGCCCGGGTGGTTGTTCGCGTGGTCACCGTCAATATGGTCGATTTGCGTATGCGCTGGATCGACCCGGTAGAAGGCCGGGTACGCGGCGAACAGGACCCGGCCGATGTGGACACCGAACCGCTTTCCGTTGCGGTCTGTCATGTAACACGTTCCATTGCTTTGTACGGCGAGACGGTTTCCGCCCTTGTGGTAGACCACGCCGCCGTCCACGACGTACCCTTTCCCCGCGACGTCGATGTCGTCGGAGTTCGGGCGCGTGACCACGCTCAAGTCGACTCGCGGGAGGCTGGCAATCTTCGACCGCACCTCGTCCCGGAGTCGAAGACGGTCCTCGCTCGACTCGATCCATAGGCCCTTCTCATCGATGAGGACACCGTACTGATTATCCGTCACGTCCTTGTTTAGGATCGACGAGGCGAGGAGATTGGATACATTGAAGTAGTGCTTCTTCCCGTCGATCGTGCGTTTGACCACCCGGGTAGCCGAGTGTGGCTTCAACATGTGCCCCCTCGGCGTCCGGAGGACGAATCGGTCGACCCCATCGCGCCGCCCCTGGACCAACGCGTACCCGGTCAATCCCTTGACCACGTCGAGCGCGAACGATTCGGGCATGGGATCGGGGAATTTAGCGAACGTTCCCCCGGTCAGTGAAATTGGTTCGGGTTTATCGATCTGTAACAAAGTCAAATACATTTGATTCTGCGGTTCCTACTGGACCTCCAGGACTTCTTTTTACGATTTTTTTCTCTTCTTCTGACGTTTTGGATGATGGCCAGGTGCTATCAGCGAAGCGTGTCGTGACGAGGTATACTTCGCCGCCCGAGCGGTTTGCGTCCATAATCGGGTGATATCCCAGAGCTCCTTTTCACCGTACAACGTGGCAAACCTTGGTGCTTGTGACTCTGGATCGGCGTACAACATGTCCCGAATGAAGGGAAGGTCTTCGGCGTGTGCACCTGACATGTCTACCCTCCTGCACAGTCCTTTTTTGGTATGCCGATGGTTTTCTCTCGCCCAATAAGTCCCATACTTTTCGATTGGCTTCTTCAGCTTCAAATCCATAAACCCGAGCCCTGCAAGTGTGCCGTACATTTCCGGCTGCATATCGTGGCACGTACTCGCGTACTTTTGCGCGGCAAAGATCTCTGCTGCGCAAATAGTATCCATCACCGTGCTCGTCACATGAATGTCCGGTGTGGCACAAATGTAATTTTCGAACAATCCATCGAGCATGATGGTCGGGTCGTTTTCTACCACACGAACCATGTCGGCATATGTTCGATCGCCTGCGCCATCGAGCACGGCACGTAATCCATCGATCCCGTCGGGCAAGTGCTCTTTCATATGTGACGATCGGAGCGACAAGACGGCGTGTCGGAGATCCCGACCACTTCGCTCCCATACCCCTCGGGCATCCTTGCACCCGAGTGAGGCAAGGTACGCATGCGCCGCATCGTCCGGGATCCCGCACACGGTCAGCCTGGTCACCGTGGATTTGCAGCGTTTCAGCATATCTTCAAGTTTGGAGATGGTTATCCTGCGCTTGAATCCCGCAATCAGGATTGGGATTTTTGGGGATGTGAGGAGCGTCGCGAGATGCTTGCTCATGGCCTGATCACCGAGCACGGCCTCGAATGGGTCGAGGACAATGACTTTTTTCTGGCCCAGGACGGACATGGCCGTCCCGGTATCTACCGTGTCGATGCCGTGGACCCGGTCCTGGAGCTGGTCGAGGAGAAGTGAGATCAAAGTGCTCACACCGCACCCTGTCTGCTCTTGTGTCAGGACCATAACCCCAGATCCGTGTAGCAACCATTCGCAAACCTTTTCAACGTCTGCGCGATCTAATAGCAGATCGTCCAGTTTCACGCGGTCCATGTTTGTAAAAAACTCGAGAAAGAAATATTACACTGTTGAAGAATGAGATGCTTGATGATATCATAGACCAAGCCATTGAAAAGGGATTGGAACGGGCAGGGGTCCTCTGCAATGATGAGACCCGAATGCATGCCATGTACGAACGCGTCCTCGACCCGGTGATTAAGTACCTGACAGTGCGCGCCGGATGGGCGCTGCATGCGGTCGAGTGCCTCGCATCATTGATTGTATTACAGACGATGCTTCTTATCATCATCATTCAGCGTCTTGGTTAGGAGGATCGAGATTCGCGCGTGAAACGCGTCAATCGATTCGGTTTCACCTTGCACGCAGCGAACAACCGGGACGTCTGTGAAGTGTGTCTCGTACATCTTGCTATACATATAGTCGATGCATTTGATCTCTTCGTATGTGATTGTCTCTTCCCCAGGTCTCGCACGATGCTCGACGCGGTCTAGGCACGTTGCCGGCGGGGCATCTATGTGAACGACCATATCTGGTTTCCAGCCAAAGAGTGTAAAATAGTCATCGACGACTTGCATATTTTTGATATACCCATCGTTTCTCAGGATTTCAGTGAAGACGTATCGGCACGCATACGGTGACCGCTCCACGACCTGGTGACGCCCGGCCTTCTTCGCCGCTTCGGGGGTCCCGAAGCCGCGAAGCACATCCAACGTGAACAGTTCACTCCACGTTTTCTTGTCCTCGAGGTACCTCTCGAGCGTCTCTCCCCACTCGTGAATTGGTTCGGGGAAGAAATCGGAATGTTTCGCGAGCCATGGCGAACGTTTCGGGAGCGCTTCAATGAGCGAACTTTTCCCGGCGCCGACGTTTCCTTCGATCGAGATTCTCATACGGTATACTGAATTTAGAAATGTGGTTCGATGAGTGCAAACAGGATTGCAAATACGAAGGCGTGCAGAATGAGCCCGAGGCGCGTGGGGCATCCGTAGCGCTGCGTAGGGGCAACGATCGATGTCAGCCTGTAGGCAATCGAGGATGACAGAATAACGAAAAGCGCGGCGCCGGTGATGGCGGCGAGGTGAGCGTGGTTCATGATAGGTGGTGAAATCAGACAGGAAAAAAATGTCGGCAATCAACTGGCAATACGACAAAACAATGTTTTCCGTAGCACCTTCTCGCATCGCAAGCGTCCCAATTGTTCGGGGCCGAACCAATGTCGAGACCAGGCGAATGATTCGGAAACAGATATCGACCCTGGTCGATCGCGTGGACGAGGCAATGGACACACAGCTGGGGTACCCGATTACCAGGACCGGAATCGACCATAGTCTGATCGAGCCGGCTACAGGGTTCCAAGTCAACAATGTCGGCGATCCCGCATCTCCTGCGATTCTTGGCATGAATACGCATGGGTTTGAGCTTGGCATTTTGGATTTCTTCGCTGAAATGTGGAATATCTTGTCGGTCGATGCCTGGGGGTACGTCACGTCGGGGAGCTCGGAGAGTATTCTGCAGAGCCTATTCGTGGCGAGGCAGCATTACCCGGACGGCGTTCTCTACTGTTCCCAGGCGTGCCACTACAGCGTATTCAAAGCGGCAAAGATCCTCGGACTCGAGACGGTGACGATTCCCGTGGACTTTCTGGGGCGCGTATCGTACGAGACGTTCGAACGATCGGTGGCTTCGCGTGCCGATCGCCCAGCGATCTGTGTCCTCACGGCAGGGACCACCATGACGGGCGCCATCGACCATCCTGCAGCGATCGAGGCCTTGCTCGAGCGACAGGGCGTTACCGACCGGTATATTCACTTGGACGCTGCCCTGATGGGGTGCGTGCTCCCATTCGTCGACGGGTTCGATGACGTGGTTTCCTTTTCCCACCCGTCCGTCTCCGCGATATCGACATCAGGGCACAAATTCCTCGGGAATCAGACGCCGTGTGGCGTGCTCCTCATGCGGCGCGAGTACACTACCATCTTTGATGAGGAGGTTGAGTACGTACATATGAAAGACATGACGCTGCTGTGCTCGAGGAATGGGCACTCTGCCGTCTCGCTTTGGTCAATCCTGTCCCAAGTCGGGCTGGATGGCCTGTCCGAATCTGCAGCAACGTGCATGGAGAACGCGTCATGGCTGGTCTATGAACTCACGAACATGAATATTCGCTCCTACCTTTTGAATGGGAGCATCACGGTCGTCTTCGACAGGCCAAGTGAAGAAATCGTTAGAAAATGGCAGCTCGCGGTTCAGGGCCCATTTGCGCACGTCGTGGTCATGCCTGGAGTCAATCGGGAGATCTTACAGGCCTTCCTGGACGATTTGCGTGAAATGAGCTGATTTTTAAAGGTGAGTATTATTATTACTGTAAAAACGAGACGATGGCAGACGAATTTGCGACTCCGATCAGCAAGCTCGGGCAGATTTCCACGAGGGAGCAGGAAGAGAAGCCGAAGACGGACAAGAACTTGTCGTACGAAGACATCCTCAGGCATCAGAACGAGCGAGATGATACCAGGGGCAATGCTGACCCCGGATATGTGCCCCAGCAGCCAACCTTCCAAGAAGATCGCGAACCCCAACCCCAACATCGCCAGGAACCGCAGTACTACGGTCGACAGCAACAGCTCCCGCCCCAGCACGAGTCCCAGTACGGGGACTATGCAGACTATCCTGTATCACCCGCGATGTTCCAGCGACAGCCAATTTCCTATAGTGGGAACGAGATGTCTCCTCCCCAATCTGCAGTCCAGCCCGCGTCGAGAGACGAGCCGCGATGGTGGAAGACGTGGATTACACAGAATAGGATTGGAGTGATCGCCACCCTGGTTATCTTTGCGGTCGTCGCGTTCATCCTTCCCAAGCTGCACAGTATGCCAAGGTTTGCCGCGCAAGATGGTGGACTGTCCCGATATGTGCTGGCCCTGGTCTCCGTCGCCGGAGGGTCCATGGTATCTGCCGTCAATTTTGCCGTGTAACTTCGACGCCATCGATAAACGTTCTTGGGGCGCGAACGACTCGTTCCGCAAGCTCGTACACTTTCACCTCATCAACTTCGAACGTGAGACCACGCGACACGATTGCACCATCATCGCTGGGCTTGCACCATCCACCCGTGAGTGCGACCAAGCATGCCACCTTGCAACTGTCCCCAGGTTGTAGAGCGTCAGTCACTCCATACACGACAGTATCACTCCCGATCGTCAGGTAATCGAGCGGCGACCGCCCATCGGGCGATCCGTTCCCGACCGAGGCATCGAACAGCGAGACGACGGAATCCAAAAATTCAGAGAATGGTGCCAGATCATTGACGGTTGACGACTTTTGCAGCGTGAGCGCATCAGGGAGGAACTTGTGTTGCGCCACGGAGGCTCGAAACGGGGGGGTCTGGAAGACGATGCGTTTTTCAGATCCATACCGAATCGAAGATTTCCACGTCACCCTCTTTTTGTTCGGCGAATCAAATTCCACCCTGTCCAGTTGTATTGTTCGGAAGTCCATGTTGTTTTGTCAATTTAAGAATTTTATCCACGAGTTCGCGCCTTAAGTGTGGCGTATCGAATAGCCCCCCGGAGACGGGGATGATGAGTGCCGATGGACCGGCCGCTGTTTTGATGTGGTTCATGTATTCCGTGATATGATAGGAGGATACAGAGCCCGCGGACATTTCCTCGATCAGAATTTCGAAGGCATATGGAGTTTCTATATCAAGGATGATGGCATGATGTTCGAGTGTCCCTTCGAGCCCGTGAGCCATGATCATGGCTCGGACATGTCGCCGTAAGTAGCTTCCAATAAACTCCCAATCCCGGTGATGAACTTGCAACGGGGCATCGTACCAGTGAATACAGACCAGGGTCTCCACAGCCTCCTCACACCTTGAAATGTGCGCCACGCGGAGGAGGGCATTCTGCAGACACTCGATGAGCGACCCGTGCATGGAGGATGCATTCGTTTCCGACGTGGATGTAGGGAGCAGGAGCACATCTTTGTGCTTCGCCATATCTGCTACGAGGTCGCGGAGCGTGCCTGGGGGTGCATTGATTGAAATCACTCTCGGCATGGATCATGACGTTCTGATTCACTACTAGTATGTAGATAAAATCCATCTAAAAAATCCGTGCCTGCGGATTCTCACATTGAATATAATCTTCTAGAAGGCATAGCGAACCATGTCGGTGACGTTGCAAACCTTTAACCACACCCTCTGCGAGTTCATTGACGAACTAAGTCTCACATTTGACGATGTTCCGCAAATCAAACTGTATAAGGCCGGGCTCCCAGCGCTTCTCGCGCAAGATGAGCGCGCCGCGTTGGAGTTTTTCATGGACGCGACCAGGGCGCACGCGGATAAGATCATGAAGAAGGATTCATCGCTGTTCGAGGAGGACGCGATCGATCTTGGTATGGGCCTGAAGATAAGCGATCTCTGGCACGCCGACGGCTTGGACGACGATACGCGGGGCGCTATTTGGAACTACTTGTCGAGCCTGTTTATCCTCGGGATGACGATCGACTCGCTCGACGAGAATATGCTGAGCTCGATCGAGAACTTGGCCAATCAAACGGCCGCGAAGCTCAAGTCCAAGGGGTCGATGGATCTGGGGGCAATGCTTCCAGATCTCATGCAGTCGGTCGGTGGGATCCTGGGAAACCAGGGGATGATCGATGGTGCGAGCGAGCCGGGGTTCCAGAATGTTCTCCAGTCGATGATTGGGGGGATGGACCTGACCGGTCTCCTGAAGGGGGCGGACGATACTGAGGAGATGGAGGAGTGATGAATGCTCGCTTAAACCAATGTAACGATTACCAAATCTGATGACACGTCTCTTCGTCCATGTCGATTTTGAGAGAGTTGGACAGTTTGCTGAAATCCGGGGGACCCCCTCCCCCAGGAAGCGTGAAGAATGCCCTGTTCTCGATCGGGTCCCTCAGGATATCGTCCATATCCCTGACCGTATCCACGTTCGCCAGGGTATCCGATTGGTCCAACTCATCGTAACACGGCTCCTTCGCGGCACTCAATTCCACAACTGGATTGTTCATGTACGGGTTCTTCACGGAAGGTTGTCGACACGACCTCTTTCGGATGCGTCTCGCCACGTGGAACGAGTTTCCAGAGGTCCTGATGTGTAGGAACGTCGCCAGGAGCGCGATCCCTGCCCCGTACAGGAGTGGAGTCAGGTCCTTTTTGTACGCTGCAAGCAAGACCGAGGAATAGATACAGAATCGGACGATGGCATTGACCCTCGCATTCCCATCCGACTTGGGCTTTAGGGGAAAGAAATCGGATGCGTGCCTCCAAAGAATGCTCACATCATGGGCCCAAAGGGGTGTCTGGTCGGAAGAGCATGGCATGTTCGGCTATACACCTCAACCAATATTTAAAATCAGTATGAATACGGATCCGATGTATATTCTTCGATGTTATGGGGTTTGTGGTCCTCGAACATATACATGATGCGCTTCTCGCACTTTTCCAATTGCTTCTTGACTAGTCGCAGCTCGCCCCAAACAGCGTCCTTCGCATCTAGACAGTGTATGAGCTCTCTGTTGTCCCCATTTCTTTGCAGGCATAATTCCTGTTCTGTGATCAAGGACAAGGTTGTCTCAAGCGATCGTCGCTCCTGTACTAACCTGGAATAGTTCGCAATCGTGGGATCGAATGGGTTTGGCGAACTATTTGTCATGATGTCATTCGCGAACCTATTGAAGTGGTATGTTTTTTTTACAGTTATGCATCTCACAGTCCGTCATCCATAAATGTCCCAACCGCCCTGCGAGTCTCCTGAATTCTCACCCCGGTAAAGACGTCCTCGTCGATTTCCATCCCATCTTCGACAATCGTCTGTCGCCTGGCCGTGACGCCGTATCGGACAAGCGTCGGCCCGACCGACTCGAATGCCGTGCGATCGTCCGTCAACTGATTGTCGTTCATGTACGCCTTGAGAGCGATCCTGAACTTTCGGACGCTCGTGAGTGCCCCAGGCTCGAGCACGACGTTGGATGATCGAATGAAGGCGTCGACCACGGAGAGTGTCGACATCGCGGCATCACTGGCAAGCGTGAATTCCTCGGGGAGTACCTCCCAGATGTTTTGGTTCCCGTGCTTCCCTGATGCTTCCTTGTACGCCTTGTTGACTTTGACAATAAACGCCGGGATCTCCTCGATGAGACGCCTACCGAGAAGGGCATCCGTCTTCTCAATCCTCTGGTCGAAGCGAAATATGACGAGCCTGCGGCGGATCGATCCCGAATTGTCCTTCCACTTTGGGAGAACGTTCCCGGCCATGAACCCTGGCACGCGAAATCTCGTTTGGTAAGGGGTCTGGAATTTCACTGAGACTTGTAGCGACTCTCCACTGATCATGCTCTGGAATTGAGCTTGTTCCAGGGCCTGCAGGGTGTAGTGTCATGAATAAGCGAGTGAGTGGTTGAGCGCGTCATAGTGTGAGCATTGCACTCCGTGTGCCGGGTGAGACGTACCAGGTTTTCCTTGACTTCAGGGGCAATCCAGATGAAATTATCGATGATGGACCCGACGACCCATTGCGGCTCGCAGTTGTTCGAGATCACGCCAACGTCTGTTCGTTCGTAGAAGTTTCCAATGAGCATGTCAGTAATAGTCGACTTCCCCGACCCTGCGATTCCCAACAAGTATGGGACACACTGCCACCCATCGAGGTGGCCGATTGGGTACAGCATTCTTCCAGCGAAGACGTGGAACCATTCGCGTTCATTGATATTGAACCCTTGGTCGAGGAAGATTTTGTCCGCGTTCGGTGTCTGGATACTCCTCCAGTCCATATCGAAGACGTCAGGCGCGTCACAGTCGAAAAACCTGGCAGAGATGAGATTGTCAGGAATCCTTGCCATGTCAGTATCGAACCTGTAGAACCTGTCTTCCTCGCACGCGTACACCCCATTCCTGAACGAAAAGTGGCTTCGACTTCGTTCCAGCCGCGGCAACTGGAAATCGGTGCAGTCGGTGAGGTGGGTGACGATTGTGCTGGCCGTGTTCGATTTGGAGGTGAGCTGGAGGAAGGCATCTAGTTGGACCTCTTTCTTGCATTCGTCGTGCACGAACGTCTTTATCGTACAGACTCGTCTGTAGGCGTGGGTGTTATAGTTGTCGACAACGATTGGCTCGAAAAGAGAGTCGCCAAACTTCCTGTACCGCCGCTCGCTGCACACATCAAGAAGGTACAGGATGAGACGTTGAGCGTCACTGAGCTTCTCGTCCATCCACCGAAACCTGATGGCGAGTGACCCGAGTCGATCTTCGATATCGCCGTCCACCTCATACCGATCGTGAATCGCGATCTTCCCCCGGAACGTTGCCAGCACGATCCGCTTCGCATAGCAAATGCACTCCGATACCCTCCGAACCTTGAGGAGCACGGCTTCGTCCTCGAGCATATCAAGTTCCTTCATACGTCCATACAGTGTGACGACCTCGAGCTCCCTCAGGTGGATTGCACTTTCCAGCTTCCGCAACCCATAGGACCCATCATCACTGTGTTCCAGGTCACCATCTAGATCTCTGTCGAAATACCGGAAGGCCGCCGTAAGGAAGCCGGCGAACGAAGTGGGTGGGGTCTCGATCATCCATGCGCGACCCAGATCGTCCAAGAGATCCGTCAAATCATCCTCCCGCATCTCCAGGATGTAGTTGGTTCGCTGCTCCGCATCCTGGGCCAATGCGAGTTCTTCGGCCGCGCGTTCCTCCGAAATGTTCGCGCCCCCCCTCGAACGTTTCCTGGAGTTCTCCATATGGTCGCGCGCGAAAAGTCTAAGAAACTTTTCCCTCTGACGTAGTAACCGCTCGAGTCATGTCATTTGTCAAATCCCCATACTTCCCGGTACTCATCTTCATCCTCATTGTTGGAATTGTCCTCTATATGCTGTTCAGAGACGTGAGTTTCATGAAGGGTACAGTGTCGGACCTCGTCACCCAGCATAACAATGCCCAGAAGGCCCTGGAGAACCACGGCGATGCCATCAAGCGTTTGCAGGATATTGACCTCGTTATGGACGACCATGAGGAAGAGGAAATGTACGGCAAGCTTGCAACGATCGAGGAGGTCGATGAGGACCCTGAGATCAAGCCGGACGTGTCGTCGTCAAAGAAGAAGAAGGGCGTTTAGAACGCCCAGTACGCAAATTTCGGCGTTATATTTTAAGTCCATTCCTGTAAGTCCAAGGACGCCCATCATCATGCACCCAGTGAAACACCTCGCGCTCATCTCTGTGAGCTGCTTCTCCTTACACCATCTCCTCAGTTTCCACCATATCTCGGCATGTCAATCGTCGTTCTTCTCCATGTATATATCGGACTCGGCGTATTGCAGCTTCGTGGCAGCCACGTTGAAGGCGCTCCAATGGGCCCCGATCACCCTCGCAGGCCCGCTCCTGTCCAGGGCGTCATTGGCCCCAGAGTTTCGACCAGACTGGGATCAGGAAGCCGAGTCCGCGCCCAAGAGACAGGCAAAGAGTTCGTCAAGGTAATGCAGGAAAATTGCCCGGATAAAATCGAGGCATATCCTACGCAATTGCAATTACAATGCCGCCAAAGAGATCCGCACCTTCCTCGTCCAAGGAACTCCTCTTTAAGGATGATGATCAGTACTACGCCCATGTAATCAAGGCACTTGGGGATCGCCGTTTCAGTATTCTGACGGACGATGGCATGGAATTGATCGGCAAGCTGCGAGGGAATATGCGCCGGCGGGAGTACGTTGCCCCCGGATGCATTGTCCTCTGCAGTCTCCGCCCCGGTGAAACCGGAAAAGCCGATATTCTGCATAAATACGTCGATCAGCACACGAAGCTCCTCCGCCGATACGGAGAACTCGAGACCCTGCACGCACAGGTCGCCAAGTATAACAAGGACATCGATAGCTTTGGTCAATCCTTTGAGAATGATGAGGACCTCGTCCGTTTCGAAGATGTGGACGTTGACGAGATCATTGATACCTTGTAATTTTACGTATACGCTGCTGCCATCGGCAGCACCGTATCCTCGAATGTATCTTACAATTTAAGTCATGGGCATTGGAACGCTCTGGGCGACCGGTACCGCAGGTGGCGACGGAGCATCCATGATGAAGGGGTCGGTGGAGACCTTTGGCTTCTTTGTACCGAAGTAAATGACTGCCCCACTCACAATGGCACCGGCGAGTACGGTGGTTCCGAAAACCTTCTTTGCGTTCTTCTCATCGTTCACGGTATACTCATACGCGCTCAGTGCAACGGCAGTGCCGAGGACAATCAGGGTTGCGAGGATGTAGTTGTTCATCGTCTTCGTTATTTACAGAAACAAAATATAACGCCAAGATTCCCGAATGGCTTCTCAGAATGACTCTCTCGCGCTTGGGACCAATTGCCCCGGGACTGGAGGCGGTGGGGCGGGGTACCTGGCGGTCAACGACTCAGGAGGCAATGGTAGCGAGGACCCGGGTGGGGGAGGTGAGGATGATGGTATCGATGGTCCGGTCGTCTCGAGGGGTGGGATTGTCTGCTGGACTGGGGCGTATGTCTCTGTCATGGTGGGAGGGCCTGCTGGCCGGACCGGCATGACGGGTTGCTCCATGGGTGGCGAAGGGTAGACGCCCGGCAGTTCTGGGGATGTCCCATCCATAGATTCGTGGACAGTAGAGTTGAACTGGTTTACCCTGACACTGATCGGCTCATCCTCCTCGGCGTCATCGCGCAGTTCATCCTCCGACGAGCTCGAGGACTCGCTGCTACTTGAACTCTCTGACAGTTGTGGAGCGGATACCTGTGCATTTCCACCGCCACCCTGCAAATACGAGGTCAGGATATCGTCAAACGGAATGAGGCGCCTAATAGCCCGGTCTATGCTTTCACATATAACCTCATTCAGCTTCTCGATACCACAGTCCATGAGGGTCGGCGCGTAGTAGAGCGTGTTTGCCGTCTGTTTATACAGCTCATGAACGAAGTTGTCGACTGTCGGAAGCTTCAGCTTGATGCTTGGCCTTTCCGACGACAGTCGGATGCTGCTTAGCACCTTTACCTGGGTCACGATACACGCGGCCATAAGATTCTCGAAGTAGGGGAACTTGCGAGTGATATCGCTCGTTTTCTCTTGAATGATGTAGGAATTCCAGAATGGGATCTGACTCAACTGCCGTTGGAAAGACAGGTACCTATCCGAAGTGGTATCGTGATTGTAGAGCGTCTGCATATAGTGCCTGATGGACGGGGCCACAATCTCGTGGAGCCTGGCTCCATACTCTTTTTTGGCATCGATGAGGAGGGCTGTGAGGGAATCTGCCATGTTGACGATTTATTCTCATGGCAGAAACAATTCTCATCAAAAAAACGTGGTCATCGGCTATTCATGGAAAGGGCTGCATTCAGTCGAGAAATGCGCATACTCAATGGCTCTTGATTCGGTACACGCTTCCGCTTGTCCTTCGCCTTCTTCTTTGAGCCCGTGTTGACCGTCTCGCCGTCGCGGTCCGATTTGTTCTGGCTCTTGAATCTTTTGACGTCGATGCCCAGATCCTCTGGCGCTTTTCGGCGGATCTGCTTCTCCTTCTCTGCCCCCCAGTCGATGATGAGGTGTTTGGAGTTGGGATCAACCTCGACATTGAACTTTCCGCGCTTCAACTTCTCTTGGATATAGCGCACGGCATGCGAATGCGTAAACAGAGGTCGCCCCAGGACATACTCGCTCACGAACCACGATGTGGACGTGGTTCCAACATCGTTTAAGCGCTTGATATGGTCCACGCATTGCTTGTAAAGCATTTTATACGTCTCATGGTTCTTTTTGACGCGTTCCCGGTCCTTAGAGGTCAGATCACCGACTCGCAATGTCTTCATGTTTTCTGATCCTCCACAGGAAAGAAAAACCTGCGATATTGCTTACTCTGTTTTTTCAATTTCGCTCACTCCAAGCAAATACATAAAAAGGAAGAAGACGAGCAGCGGTGCCGAGATCATCCTATCCTTAACCTCGCCCTTCGGGTACGTGAATGCCAAGATCTCGCTCACCAAGAGACCCAAGAGGAACGCCTTATTGAGAGGGTATTGATCGTCCCGGAGACCGGGGACGTACCTCAGGAGAACATAGGACACGCCCATGATGGTGGCCCCGATCGCGATGGCGGCGAATATGTGGTGCCGGCGCTCGAATGCTTTAAAGTAGGGGGCGATCGCAAAGGGCAGTATCGCTGCAATGACTGGCACAATGAGCCCATAGCTATGATACTTCGTCACGCCAGGGCCAAACAAATCGTATTCACCCATCTTAATTGTGTGTATATTACTTGCACGAAAAGAAAATCAGGAACCGAAGAGGAGTATGAGCGCAATGGTTGGGATGGCCTTTGGCGTCAGGAGCATGTGGGCGGACGAGACGACGGGTACATAGGTGTCAGGTTCGACGGTGGGTGTCACCTGGGGCACATCGTCAATATCGACCGGGTCGGCGTCGTTATGTTTGTAGGCGTCCTTGCCAGCTATGCGTTCGATGAAGTCTCTGTTCCCGGACCAGGTGAGATCCGTCGCGATCGACTCGTACATACCTTCGGGGAATTTGTCGCATCCCGGGGAACCGAGAGAGGTCAGTCCGATGACGTACCCGTCTGGCGTGACAACCGGGCCACCGGAGTCACCGTTGCATGTATTCTGTGAGTCGGACCACGTGCAGATGAGCCCCGGGTGCGAGTCTCCATCGCTCAGGAAGATGCACGACGTATCCCTGGCAAAAACCATGCTTGCGACTAGGGGGACGTCACTCGTCAGGATCGTGTTCTCCCCCTCGATGAAGTCGTCATACTCGTCATACTCGCCGCTATACTCGCCATCGTATTCGCCGCTATACTCGCCATCGTATTCGCCGCTATACTCGCCATCGTATTCGCCGCTATACTCGCCATCGTATTCGCCGCTATACTCGCCATCGTATTCGCCGCTATACTCGCCATCGTATTCGCCGCTATACTCGTCGTCGCCGAAAATAGTATCACCAACCCAGTCCACAGTATCACCCACAACATCACCGACCCAGTCTACTGTGTCACTCACACCGTCGACAACCCAATCGACAAAGTCGCCGAACGAACGATCGGAGCTCATTTCCGTGATTTTCCACCACTCGGTCGCGTCCTCGACCGTGTCGCCCACGCCGAAGGCAAAGACGATGGTATCATACTCCGCCGGTCTATCGATGATTCTGCCACGCCCGGCAGATTTTGGGATCTTCTTATTTGTCACGATGACCCCAGTGTCGTAATTCCAGTCCACGTTCCCACCTGAGACGTACCCCGGGTTGACGTTGTACATACCGGGGTCCAGATCCATGTCGGGCGCATCGTCATTGAACCTTGCGACAAGCGGGACCAGATCCTCGAGACAGTGCGCCGCGGTCAGGATTTCGTGGTCACCGATGACCACGCCGGAACAATACGTCTCACCGGTGCGGTCAAGCAGTGAGACGAACGGTTTGTAGAGGTACCATCCTTCGCCCTGGGCGTTGATGATCCTCGGGTGTTTCACGATGGGTGCATCGGACGACGCGCGAACCATTGTGGCGATGTATAGTATTGCGAACCATTTGGTCGCGCGAACCATTTCGAGCAGCATGGTCAATTTGTTTGATTTTGAGAGGCTAGGAATAATTTCAATTCATATACCACCGTTACCAATGGAAGCCTCCGGAAGCGTGATCGCGCTCGTCACTGGTGCCATGTTCCTCTGCGCCGTGGCACTCATGCGGAAGAACGGCAGAATCTGGGCCAAACCTCCAAAGTACCTCCTCGAGAAGAGTGCAAACGCCCCATCCACGAGCCAGGCACTCCTGGACCCGTACTCACTCTCGCACGTTTTGCACGGGATCATCTTTTACTGGCTCTTCCACTGGATGCGTCCAGAGACGAACTTTCTCCTTTCATTTGGCTTGGAATGTGTTTGGGAGGTCTTTGAAAACTCATCGTTCATCATCAATCGGTACCGATCAGCGACGGCCTCGCTCGATTACTATGGGGACAGCGTGCTGAATACCACGGGGGACCTCCTGAGCATGGTTGTTGGGTGGGTCATCGCCCGCTATGCGCCCGCGTGGACCTCGATCGTTGTCCTCGCCGTGATCGAACTTGCCATGCTCGCGGCGTACCGCGACAATCTGGCACTGAACATTCTCATGCTCCTGTACCCCGTCGAACGGGTGAAGAAATGGCAACTCGGCGGGGTCCCGATGACCGGGTAATTTGCCAGGGTTTATCGACGAGTTTTCTTCCGGTATGCCGTGACAACGTCGGGCCACCACATCGGGTTCCTGGTTATCCCTCGAGGGTAACAGAAGGAGAGGACGGCGACACCATTCTCATACCGTACGCGCCTCGTTGGACACGTACCGCGGTATTTGCCTGCGATTTTCCCCTTGTTGCTTGCCACCTTCCCATTATGGCGCACGTACTCCAAGCGATTTTGTAGGTATTGCCCATGCTTTACGATTGTCTCGATGTTCTCTCTGGTCAGAGCCATCGGTTTACCTCCTTTCGTTCTAGTTTGGACATGATCAGTGTACCATAAACCACCTGGTTTGGTTTTCCCCACGATGGCTCCTGCTAATATGTCACGTCCAACGAGTTGTCTATTCTGTGGGAATGTCGCCAAGTAGTCTATCGATGCCTTCACTTGCGACGGCCGTTTTCGTTCTTGCTCAAGAATTACCTTTATTGCACTCGCTCTCGTTCTCTCGTTCATTGTATATTGAATACAATGAAAAAGATTATCCTCCTAAGTGTCATAAGATGCAAAACCTTCCATGGGAAATGCATGCCGAAATCGCGAAGCGGCTCGACCCAAAGTCGAGAGCTCGTCTGCGAACCGTCTCGAAGGAGATGAAGGAGGCAGTGGACGCATCACAGCCGCCGACTGGATCGTATCAACACCGAACCGGAAGATTCCAGGGGAGATTTGCAAATAAGGGAATGTACAAGTGCATGCGGAGGGTCCGGAACGCGCTTGACGGTGCAGGCATGACCGACGCCGACTTTTCCGCCCTCGAGTTCTTCTCCATCGGCCGGCTTATGTGGCATGACATGAAGAAATCGTATCGTAAGAATACGATGCTCCACGACTTTCGACAGAAGATGCGGCCAAAAACAATCGACGACTTACTCAAGGAAGTTCGAGAAATCTTCCCGGACATTGAGGTTACGCGCGAACTGAAGAAAGACTTGATGGCAGATCTTCGAAACGAGCACCGACAGCAGCGCGAGTATCGGCGACGAGTCGTTCGGCTCCTCAAGGCATGGTCGGAGACCGACCGTAGGTATACGGAGACGCTCCACCTGGTTCGCAGCTGGAAGCACGTATACACCGACCTCGAGGAATCCATGCACCGCGATCGTCTGATGGACGCGATCATTGTGCAGAGCCTCGTTATTTCGCATTCGGATGACCCGACCAAGCGAATGGTCAACCAATCCGGGCGAGAGTTGACTCTAGACGAGAAGATCAACCGCCTGGTCAAAAACTGTTCATCGAGACATGTCAGTTGAGAGGGACTTGTTCGGTTGGTTATTGAGGTGCTGTTACAAACTTACTTTGGAATACGGTGGATGCGGGTGGTTGCGGCACGGGCCAACTTGTTATCTGCCTTCAGGCGTTTGTTCTCCTCGGTGAGCTTCTCGACCTTGGCGAGAAGCGTATCAAGTCGTTTCTGTACTTTCTTCGGGATTTCGACGGCGTTCTTCCTCTTTCCTTTCACTGGAGCGGGTGGTGGCGCAGTGGCACTGGCCTCTGACTCTGCTTGGTTCGCCATCGGGGTTCGGATTGCATCGGTCGCGGACATTGGCTCGGACATGGTTCGCTCGTAGTGTAATGAATCAAAATGTTCTGCCGAAAAACCCGCAGCAACCAGGCTATTTTCGATATGCGGTAACGACGTCCGGGAAGAGAGGACGACCGTCCTCTGCCCGTCGGATATCCGGGTGAGAAGCAAATAAAATTATTGTCGTCTATCATCCCGCGAACCAATCGATGAAGAACCTTCCAAACGAACTCCAGGAGGAAATAGTTCGCCGGCTCCCACGAAAGGACCAGGCGAAGGCCCGGGCAGTGTCAAAAGACCTGAAGAAGGCTGCCGATCGAGTGGCGCCCGCTCCCGGGAGGTACTATGCCGGCACCGGGAGGTACCAGAAACGGTTCGGGCTCAAATCGCATGCGATGTGTGCCAGAAAGCAGTACGAGGAACATACTGGAAGGACGTTCTCGAATCATTATTATAGGTTCGAAGACGACTTTGCTGGAAACTACCTCTTTCAGGAGTACAAGGCCCTCAAGAAGGCGTACGGAAACAACACGCTGTTCAAAACGTTCCGGGAGACGACGGCTCACCAATCCAAGCGAGCATTCGTCGATGACGCCATGGGCGTCTTCGAGCAGCACTACGACCCGGAATTCTTCAGTCCCGGGGAGATCCGCGAGGCATCGGCGACGTTCCGCCGCGAGATGGGATCGCAGTGGAAAGAGTCGATGAAGATCCGGGAAATGTTGCGGCGGCGCGTGACCAGGCTCCTCTCACAGTGGAGCGCCGAGGACTCGTCGTATGACGCCGCGTTACACCTCGCCCGACGCCGGACCGTGCCGTACACTGCCGAGGAGGAGAAGAAATTCAAGGATAAGTTAATGGACGCCATCATCGTCCAGACTGCCGTGCTGCACGGGGCGGACGACCCGACGCTCCCGCAGAGAAATCAGCATGGAAAGTTGATGTCTCTGTCGGAAAAGGTCCAGCGCGTAATCAAGTTTTGTTCTTCAAAAAAGTAACATCGACTACTTTTCCTTTTGACACTGTTTCTCGCCGAGCTCCGACCCGTCGGACCACCCACAGCCGGTGTCCGTCCATCCGTCGGGACAGACCCAAGTCCCATCTTTTTGTTCTCGGCGCTTGAATTCGTACGCGTCATCCCCCCCGGGATTACACGTCGAAGCCTGCTGTTCTTCACCCGTCGGGACGAACCCGGTCAAGTAGGCGAGGAGTCCTACGCCCGCGGACCCGACCGAGGCCACGCAGGCCATACTCCCCATCATCGCGACCAACAGCACCGCGGTATCTGACATTCTATTCTGTTACTGGATAGGAAAAAGAATCAGGTTGTGGGAATGAATTCAAAGCCTACCGCCTCACAGATACGTTTCCAGACGGTATCATGCTGTGCGAGTTTGAGCGTTGATTTTAGCAACGGGAAGAGATGAAGATAGGGTTCGCCTTCCTCGCCCAGCAGCTGGAGTAGTTTGTAGATGATGAAGTGGTACCGGAGGAAGTTCTTCCGTCCATTATCGCACGCGTCCTCGAACGGCTTTTGGATGCGAATGAACATGTGAATGAGCTTGTCTTCCAGTTCCTGCGGGATGACCACGCGTTGCTTTCCCTGAATGATGTTGAGGATATAGTTGTTGGCCTCGTAGAATTTGGGGTACCCAAGCCGTTTCAAAAAGTCTCTGACATGTTTCGGGGTCACGTCGTCGATCTGCATACGGTGTTTCTTGATCTCGTGACAGACAGCTGCAATGACCTCGTCGGGGATGGTCGTCTTCTGCTTGCCTTGGACGGACGCGAGCGTCTCGCAGAAGTGCGAGATCCGCTTGTACGTGAACGTCTTCTTGTTTCCGCGCTCGACCTGTTCCGTGTACGAGAGGTTTCGGACACTGCCTTCGATATACTGCGAGCACACGCCGCATTCCGTGCAGATACACATGCTCTGCGCCGTATCGAATACGCACCTCCCACCGCACTTCTCGCACGAGTCTTCTATCCCGCTGGACTTACTGAACGAGTTGATTTTCGGCGTGGATTTACGCTTGTTGTTGCTTTCCACCAGGGCGGGATGGTACGAGTTGATGAGCCTGTCCCGGGGGACGCATATCCTGCCGATCGCGTCTTCGTCTCCCTCGACCATGGCAAGGTACTCGTCGTACACTCGCCCCGTTTCGTGGTAGGTCGAGACGTCCACGAAATTGTCCATCGTGGTGGCAGACCCCTTGGGCGTGCTCGTGGTCTGATCCTCTTGCGGGTCACTGTCCATGGGTTGCACACCGACCGACTCATCCTTGGTTCGCTGCTCCTCATACTTTTTGATGAACGGAATGCTCTTCAACAGGTAGTCAACCTGGTCCTCGAACTCATTGGACGTTTTCGGGTCGCGGAGATTCTTTGTTTTTTGAAGGATCCTGGACTCGAACGTGGACATCCTGGCGACATGCTTATAGATGAGCGACCGAGCTCGCCTTAAGTCGAATCTGAAACATGTACTTGACATTCTAAACCATTCAATATGTTGAAGGTGACATGGTTCGCGATTGTCGCGGCGATCCTTTTCCTGAGGGTCCAGATTGCCAAATTCGTTCGTTGGGTATTCAATCTCCCCGAACCAATTGTCAAGGTCACGCCGTGGCGCGTCGTCAGAGCCTACATCATCCGGGAGTGCCCAGACGGTGGGTACGACTGGACGTTTAAGAACATCACGGACTGCGATATCGATTATAGTCGCCCGGACTGGAAAGAGTCGGTTCGCGAACAGGTCCCGAAAGAGTGGCCCGGATGGCGCCTCGAGATCCGGTGTCGACGTGGAGAGCACAAGAAACGCATCGTCGTCCGCGATAACGAAGACATGCAGTTCCCCCGGGAATGCAGGGAATCGCTCAGGAGAAGAAGTCCCCGCTGCCAAGGACTGCTACTCGGGGCCGTCCTCTCAACTCCGAGGGGCGAGGACATCGACATCATCGACCGCGTGAAGAAGTATATCGTGAGTCCGGGGAGAGTTCTTCGTGCTGGAGATTTGTTCCCACTCGACGATCTCGAGTCTCTGGGGCTCTACAACGAGCAGATCAAGTTGCGCGTCATGTATCCGGACGGAGCATCGGGTACCTTGACCTACAGGTTCGATGATGGATGTGACATTTCGAAACTTCTTGGCGTTTGTTTGTAATGATTACAGTTCATGTAACTGCTTTGAGATTTCCGTCCCCCACGCGAGGAGATGCTCGACAGTGAAGTAGTACATTGCGTCGCTCTGTGTTATCAACTCAATCTCGGCCTCGTACATAAAATCGTCAGCGTCGCTGTACCTCGGATCGTTTGTTTCGACCGCGGTCAGGTCAAATCGCCACACCCCTTCGAAAACAAACGAGCGTCTGTCCTTGATCCGGTACATCGTATACGGTCGCTCGGTGTTTGGACTACCCGGCCTCTCTAGAGACACCTGCAATCTGGTACCCCCAGGTGTCCCCATGTTCACAAGCTTCTTCTTGTAGATTGTGCGCTCGTTCTCTAAAGTACCGTCTTGCACGATGTCCCGGATCATGCGAGCTTCCGTCCCGTTAAACTCTTCCCTCGTTTTTGTCCTTGGAATCTCATGTATCGTGGGACACTTCGAGAGCGCATCAATGATCGCAATGAATTTTGACTTGGGGATCTTCCCGAGTCGAAACTCGACTTCGATGCTGCCCGCCCCCCACGTCTCAAAGCCATGAAGTATGGTTCGCCTGACGTCTTCGGTGGACGGGATGACCCTCGGCGCCTCAAGAAAGTCCATGGTTGTTGTTCTCTACCTGAACACTCGCCTTAAGTCGACCTCATTTCAGTGGTCGGTTGCTTGCGCTCCTCTGCCTGGCAGATTGTCGAGAAATTCTTCGAAGACGCGCGTACCTCCTCGCCCATTCGGACTCCGATACGTTGAGAACGGTCTGTTTCTTCCCAAGGCGCGCGTTGACCACATTGTGAACCTGAACGATCCAAGAAAATACGGCCTTCCTCGCCGTCCCAATCTTCACCGATTTCCCCTGCTTAAATAGGTCGATCGTGAGCCTCAGCGACGGGTCTGCTTTCCCAAGGATCATCTTGGCATACTCTTTCCTGCATGCCCTGCACGGTAGAATGAACTGGAGATTATAGAAAAACGTATAATAGTTCATGGCGTCCTTGGCCGTGGGGCGTAACGGGTAATTTGCGGCCGCCAGGGTCATGACGAGCCAGAGTCCGGGGCCCCAGAGTTCTGGGGCGAACCCATTTGGTGAAAGAAATGCAGGCGTGTCCATAGACATCCCCCGGATTTTTTTTCCTAGCGTAGTCCATCAGTTAGATACCCCCCGTAAAATGAGCTTCATTCTTCAGAACGACCTGGTAATGGACTTTAAAGAATTTACACAACAGCAGAACGTCCCGGGTGTTGCCATCGGGTTCTTGCTTGCACAGACGACCCTGGACATTGCTAGGACCGGTGTTTCCGAGATGATTCTCCCGCTCGTGACTGCGCTGCGCACCACGTCGGCGCCTGACTTCGACCTTGACCTGATTTTCCAGTCGATTGTCACCTTCATCGTCACGATGATGATCATTTTCACGGTGGTCAAGGTGTTCAATCTCCAGACGACCAAGGTGCCTGTGGTCGCCACTGTCTCCAACGCGAGGTTGTAAATGGCAGGTATCTGACGGTTGTTCAAGTGTTACACGTTATAGGTTAAACACTGGCATTGGCTCGGCCAATGTCAGTTTTCAAGAAGGGTTTCAATGGGTCCTCAATCTCTGAAATTCCTTCGATGATGTTTCTTTCCATTGCATCTTCGAAGCTTTCTGCGACCATGATGCACGACGGTCCATTCCCCACCATCGTCCTCGGGGACGGGATCCTTTACTGGTACCGGGGGAGGGTCTACCCAGGTACATAGCGGTTTTGGGTCGTCCTCCATGTCAGCCCAAGAGACACGCTTCACTGGAGCTTGCGAACTGTTCGCACTCCCATCGTTTGTCATGAAACGTTCGGCAACGAGAACAGATAGAGTTTCTCGAATGCTCTTGCAACTTACCTGGACTCGCTGAAGTGCGGCCCCCAGTACCAGCGCGGAGGCGCGGTACTCAGGTTCACGGCCCCCGGCAGAGACCTGGCGTTCTTGCGTCTGGGACCGGACGCCGGCGTCGACGGGGATCTCGGCTTGGAGACGTTTGGTCTGGGGACGTTCGGTTTCTTCGGCAGCCCGCGATTCTGGACGCGTCGTTTTTCTGCCAGTGCTTGTTTCAATGCGAGCTTATTGTGTGGACTGAGTTTCGCAATCTCGTCGAACATCCCCCGGGCCGGGCTGGATCTGGGGACATTCGAACGAAGATCTTCGAGCATCCGGAGGAAGACGAGCTGTTTGGACTTGAAACTGAGTCCATTGAACTGGCCGATGATCGAGTCGACCTTCTCCGTTTGTGTCGGCATGTTACAGGATACATGATGGTATCAAAAAAAAGCTGCTATTCGTCAACCTCCTGCGGCGAGCTCGACCCACCCCTGGCCTGCGACAACGAGATCACTTCCTTCTCGGTCGTGCCTCGCTTGCTGTTGATGTTTTGCAGGGCTTGTTGAGCCTTGGCCTCGTCCCCGAGCTGGGTGACGAGTTCATCGAAGATGATTTCCGGCTTGAGCGACCCGGCGCGTTTGCTCACCTTCCGCACAATCTTCCCGCCCCCAGGCAACACGCATTCATCAATGTTCTTCGACTGCATAAAGCTCAGAATACTCATACCCAGTTGATCCTTTTGGTCCTTCAGCTTCTTCACCTCCTTGTTGGCGTTCGTGATCTCCTGCGAAAGGGTCGCGTACTGGTTCGCGATTGCTTTGAAATCTTCGCTGGACATGGTTCGTTGTTCTTAAATGGATATATGATTCTGTGTTGGTTTCATCAGGCTACGACCTTTTCTTGAGGAATGTGAGCATCGATTCCCCTCCAGCGTCGAAGATCTCATACTTCTTCTCGGGGGTGATATCGAACGAGATGCCCGAGACATCGTCGGGGGTGTGGACCGTGCACACATCAGAGACGACGCCCCGACGTGCCGGGACTTGCATGGTACTGCTATGGACGAGCGTGTCCACGACGGCGCCGAGAAAGTAGTCGAGGGTCCAGGGTGTGTTTTGCGAGTTCGAATTGAGGTTGGTCGCGTAGGTGTCGAACCGCAGGCCCAGTATCCGCCGGCACCCGTAGATATCGCTCGCGACGATGACGGGGAATGGGTTGGTGACTGCACCGTCTACGTAGTACTGGCCGTTCATCCGAACGGCGGTAAAGAGCAGTGGGACGGCACAGCTGATGCGGAGCGCGTCGTACACCGGCATATCGGGCGTCCGAATGGCGTCGAAGATTTCCATGCTGCTGGTGTTCAGGTTTGAGCCGATGATACTGAGGACCGTGCCGTGCGTGTCGAGCACGTTCTTGAACGTGATATCTCTTGGGACCACCGTCTCGAGGAAGGTCTCGAGGCTCTTCCCGCCCTCGATTCCGAACAGTGTGGACATGAGATGGAGGCGAATGTCTTTCCTGTATTTGAATGGAATGATGTACGCGTCCATTGCATCTTTTGCGGAGATGCCCATGGCGAGGAGGGTGGCGACGACGGCACCTGCAGACGTACCGATGAAGTACCGACATTTGTCGACCGAACCGGGGGCCTGGCGTTCGAGCATGTCGATGGCGCCTAGGTGTGCAATACCTCGGCTTCCTCCGCTCGCGAACACCATGGCGTCGTACGCCCCACCATTCTCGAGTGTATCCCGCTCCAATCGTTCCTTCCGCTCCGAGGAGGTCGCATTTGGTTCGTGCGGGGGTTTCGTCTCGACGTGCCTATGCGAGATTTTCGGAAACCTCCACTGCAATGATGGGAGTGACAGCGAACCATTTAGTGAAATGGTTCGCGGCATTGTGACGATCTAGAGATTTTTGTGGCGTTGGGCGCTGTTACCTGCTCATCATCAAGACGCAACAGCTCGAGCAGGAGCCCAGGATGACGACGAGAAGGAGCGCGACCCAGGACCAATTTGGCATGGAGAGCATATCTTCCCGCGTGAACCACCCCATCACGCCCTCCTCCTCTTCCTCCTCGTCATCGGGCGGGACATCTTCAACGGCAACCGGTTCCGCTGCAACGGGTGGTGGTGGTGGAGACCCACCGGACCCTGTGATCTCGGGTCCGTCTGCAGGGACAGGGGCTGGGGTCGCAACTGGTGGAGAAGGTGCTGGTTCCGGTGGTGGAGGGGGTGCTCCGCAACAGTCCGGGGTCCAGTCACCCCCCGGGCATGCGCACACTGCTTGGCCGTAGTACGGCGACCCGGGACGAATGTCGATTCCCATCTTTCCCATCGGACAAGAAAAGATAAATGGCGGATGACCACTCGGGACCCGGCAGATCAAATCATTTGTCATACAATCCGCGAACCATGTCGACAGCAATCATTCTTCACAGCGACCTAATTCCCAGCGAGCATATGCACTTCAGCCCGATGCAGAAAACTCCCAAGGGGGCGAAGATTATCTATATAAACAACCCCAAGTCCAAGGCGCGCGTGAGGATTCAGACACCGGTGATGCGCGCACCATTCGGCCTCTCGAGGTTTGACGATGCGAACACCGGGAACGCGAGTTATTCGCTCGACCTCTCCTTTAACGGGAGGGACCAGAACGAAAAGCTCGCGAAGTTTGCCGAGACGTGCAAGGCTCTTGACGAGTACGTCTTGAACATCGCCGAGGAACGCTCTGAGGAATGGTTTGGTAAGAAGATGAGTCGCGAAATCCTCAGCGAGTTCCACAGGCCGGTTGTCAGGGAGGCATCCGACCCGAGCAAATACGAGCCGACGATAAGGCTGAAGGTTACTCCATACAGCGAGGTGTATGACGAGTCAAGATCCCGCGTGGAGATGGATGCTCTCTCGAAGGGGTGCACTGCCAGGGCGATCGTCGAGCCGAGCTTCTGGATGATCGGTAAGAGCTTTGGCGTCAGTCTCCGCATTATCCAGGTCGCGATCGTGACGAGGCCAAGTGACATTGCCGGGTTTGCCTTCGCCGAGGACGGTGACGGGGATGCGGAGATGGGTGGAGCTGGTGTGGACGGTATGGCATTCCTTGATTGACTGCGTAAAAATCTGTAAAACAATATACTACACATCGTCATATACGCAACCATGTCTACCGATACCGTCGTTACCAATGAATTGAACGAAGTCAACAACGTTCACATGCCAGTGGATGCCCCCGCCGATGGCCCTAGCGAGCAGAGTGACGCCGATGATCCCATCGTGGTGAATGCGTCTGCACACGAGCCCGCACCACCCCAGGACGTTCTGCACCCCAAGAAGCGCCAGCGGGTGAGCAAGTACACCGAGATTCTGAAGGCAGAATTGCAGGATACACTCGAGCGACGCGGGGATGTCTTCATTGCGCCCCTGAGGAAGCCCTTGCACATTCTCACCCCAACAGTGACGTTGAGCGGGGATCTGCACAACGCCGAGGGCGACCTCGAGGACTACGTCACGCTCAAGTTGAAGCGTTCGCACGCGGAAGTGTTTGGAAATCTCGAGGATCTCCTGCTGGAAAATGCCAAGCAGTGCAAGGTCTCCTGGTTCAACAACCCTGATATCCAAGACGAGTTCCTTGATCAGAGTCTGCGCCGATTCTTCGACAAGGAGACTCGACTGCTCACGGTACGCCTCGATGAAGGATTGGGAGGGAAAAGCGCGCGAAAGGGGGAGAAGGTGAAGGTCGTTCTGCATGCCGACGGTGCCATCATGACCAGGACGCAGTACGGGTTCCTCTGGAAGATGGAGATGATCAAGAGCATTGAGAAGAACGAGGATATGTATCTATTCGATCCCGAAGAGGATCCGGCAGCAGACGGTCTGGCCACTGGCGATCTCCTCGACCACGTGGACCAGGATGGTACTGCCGATGAGTTTCTGAGATAACCTGTAAGCCTGGAATTATTTTCCTTTCCAGTTCCACAGTATTGAGCAAAGAGAATGAAGGTCTCGAAAGTTTTAAAGATTGCCCTCGCCGTCGTAATCGTCTGGATTCTTTTCAAGATGATCGCCCATTACAGGTCCCAGGACGACGATGAGGAGTTCGAGCCGTGGGATGTCCATGAGCTCGAGTACGCCACCCTTGCGGCCAAGGCTGCAGAGGGTACGACCGGACCGGGGCTTACCCCGCAGCCGAGTGGACTCACGCCGAAGCCCGTCCCGGGATGGCAGGGCGCCCCACCGTCCGTCTCGACGGATCTCCTCCCCAAGGAGACCCCGGACGCCCAGAATTTCGGAGAGTTTGCCCCCAAGGAGCCCCTCGCCGAGAAGAATTTCCTCGAAGCATCTCGCATGATCGGTGCGGATACCATCCAGTCCAGTCTTCGTAACGCGAACTACGGACTCAGGAAGGACCCGCCCATCAAGAAGAGCGAGCAGGTTGGACCGTGGCTGAACTCCACGTATGAGGGCGACTCGCTTCGCAAGAACCTCGACTGTTAGATACGCGAACGAACCCCCAACAACTCAATCCTCCAGACGAGAAACACTTGTCTCGAGATTTGATTACATGCAAGAACGAACAATGCGATTTCAAACAGCGGCCATGACGGCATCGGCGTATGCCTTGCTTCCGCGCTGGAAGAGGTACTCCTCGCGGTGCTCGAGCACGTGTTCCTTCATCTCCTTGAGCTTATCGGGCCCGTACTCAATCTCAAGGAAGAGACGCAACTTTTCGCCGAGCGGCTTCTCAGCGACACCCTTCTCCGCGGCCCATGGAATACATCTCCTCGCATCAATCCACCACACACCCTCTCCCTGGAGAAGGAACGTTTCGTCGTCCGGGATGTTTTCCCCCCAGTACACCGGCACGCACCCGGAAAGCAGCGCGTCACCAAGCTTTTCGGAAATGTACCCCTTTGCACCTGGACCCCCACAATTCTCGGCGACGAGTGCGAAGTCGTGCATTTCATACGTATCGAGCGAGGTTTTGCGGTCTGTATGGCGCGGCATGTCATAGCCCAGTGTGGGCACTGGCCTGCCGGCAACCTTTTCATCCTCGCAGAACTTTGTCCACCCTTTGCCCACGACGGTCAGTGACGGTCCGAACCCGGTGGCCAAATCACTTCGGAGTTTGTCGATGCACGTGTACTTGACGCCGTCAATTTCGTACTCACCCTTCCCCTGGCGATTCTCAAGGACCATGGCCACGGTCCCCGACCCCTTGCCCATATTCTTCCTGAAGATGCGCGGGTCACGGGCGTGCCCCTTATTCACGAAACGCGCATTATGCTTGCACTTGGCCGTCGTGAACGTGGTACCCTTCAAGTACTCTGGGGAGTGCATGACCTTGGTATAGGTCAGGACCACATCAGCATGACCGTTGAGGAACTCTTTGCTCCACTGCGTCTGGTGGCGCATGTTCGGTCCCTCGGCCATGTAGACGACGCGCTTGATATTGGGATGGGTCGCGTCCTTGAGTGCTTTCAGGCGCATGAGACAGCTGGTGGCGGGGTGACACAAGTTGACGAGACATGTTGCATCGTGCGGCAGAAAATCGAGACAGTCGTACCCATTGATCAGGTTGACTTCCTCACCCAATTCCTCGGTGATGGTGGTGCACCACTCATCGAGCGGAAACTTGAGCGAGCGCTGCATGATACTGTCGGTGCGCTCTTTGTCAAAGTGGAAGAGGTAGACGTCCTTCTTGGTGGGTTCCCACGCCTTTGACGTGAGCATGCCGCGCCTAAAGAACTCGATGGAGACGCTGCCGCCTTCGCCTTCACGAACACCGGCGCGATACTTCACCGTGAATTGGCGCGTGCACCCACCCCTGGGCTCGTGGAGAAGCAGGGTCCTGCAGACCACGCGATCGGCTTCCATTTCGCCCTCCGCCCTGGCCTTGACCATCCAGAGGGGGGCGAGTTGGCGCGCAATGTCCATGCTCCACAGATAACAGTTGGTATCGATGAGGCGATCGTTGGGGTGGAGACAGGTGGGCTTGATCGCACCCAAAGACTCGCAGGTATCGTTGCAGTGGAAGGTAGAATCATGGTCGATGATGGATCGAAGCGTGTACGCCCACCTTGCTCCGGCGACGGAACGAAGAGCTCCGACCAGTGCCTCGATATGGTTCGGCTCGACCTCATTATCCTCGTCAAGGACGGTGAGGTGGGTCATGTTGAGGAGGAAACTTGACGCGGCAATGATGCGGTGGCAGAGGTACCCGTCCCCTCCCGTGTTTTCCGGAATGACCAGAACATGGCGCGTGATATGTTCCGGCGCACCGGCTGAGTCGACGATGCCCCTGGTCGCGTCTTCATACTGGCTGCCGTCGACGACGATCCAATGGTGAATATCGACACCCTCGACTGGGGCGAGGGCATTGACCGAGCGAACATTTCGCTCAAGGAGGGAGTTCGACGTCGTGGCCGTGAGAATGGCAATTGATTCGCATGGTGGCGATGCAATTTCCGTGGTCATCTCAAAAGAGTGATTTGAATATGTACCGTCGCGCGGTAGTAGCCTGGATTTGTTTCTAAGAGCGCGACTTCTTTGCGACTGGACCCGCGGTATCTGCCGACCCACTTGACCCCGATCGCGATCGTCCCATCGGCGTCGACAGTCTCGGGTCTCTGGCCGTCACGTAGCTGACATTCATTGGCGTGAGCGACGGAAAGGGTGGGAAGGACGGATACATCGGCGAATTTCGAGCCTTTGTCTTTGACGGCGCCTTTGTCTTTGTCGGCGCCTTTGTCTTTGCCAGCTTCGTGGTCTTCATATATTGACTGAAATTCATGTGCGACGGAAAGGAGATTTCGTCCGTTGGTGTGCCCCAGTTTTCGTACGGTGTATTTTCCAGCTTCGTGGTCTTTGCCAGCTTCGTGGTCTTCGAGGTCCTCGCGGTTTTCTTCACGTCTTGCGCGGGATGTGACCGGATACCTGTCTTTGGACCAATATTCCGGAGTCGTTTCAGTTCAGCAATCAGTTTGGCGTTCGAATGGTAGTACGTGTAGTTTTTCTTCACGGCGTTGACTGTATTCAACAATCCTGTCTTGCGGAAGGCACTGTCTATCGAACCCGTCTCGTTCAACGTCTTGATGATCGATCGTTTCATCGACGGGGGGACGATGCTTGCAAAGCCAAAGTCGATGACCTGGGCCCGAAGGCCGTTGCCAGATTTGACGAGCACGACGTTCATAACGTGTAAGTCACTATGCACTACCCCGTTTCGAAGCATGGTTGATACTGCCCGGACCATGGCATTGTAAACCTGATCGGAGACAATCCCGCGCTTGACAGCAGACCACAACGACGTCCCTTCAACATGATCCATACATATCAAATGGTAGGCGTTTGCCACGGTCCCCGAGAAATAGACTCCAGGTGCCACGCTCGGCACCCTCTTCTGAACCTCGACGGGGAGGCCCGCGTTATCGTGGACATACTGTTGGATATAGGCTTCACCTGCAAGTTCCATGACCTTTCGCTTTCCCAATGGCATTAATGTGGAGAGCCGTTCCACCTTCAGGACCACCTTGCCCCCCGCCCGGGGGAGCGACCTGAACGATAACGAATTGCTCAGCGAGGCGCTGATCGTGATCAAATCGGCCTGGTTCTGTTTTGTCAATTGAATACTGAAAACTTTACCGTACACTCCCTGACCAATCAGCGTACCCGCCTTCATGAGGGCGTCGAGGCGCTGCTGAATGCCCGGGTTCACGGGACGAGCCGTCACTGCACCCGTCTCCGGATGCCTCATCGCCTTAGCTAGGTGGGAATCCATCGTCGACGCAATGGTGACTGGTGTCGGGTGCGTATACCCATTCAAACTGTGAAGCTCGAATGTGCTCCCGTGTTCATCGCTCCACGATGCACCCCCCGAACTAATCCAAGCCTGAGCCGGGTCGCTTGTCTGGCGAAGCTTTTTAAATGCCCGAAAGATTCCTTCGGGAAGCTCCATGAGCGAGAGCGGATCAAACACGCGGTACTCCCCCGTCTCCGCCTTTCGGACGACATCTCTGTGCTTCTCCGGGTACACTCCCTCGTCGACCATCTGATGAAATAGCGGAGTGGCGCCTCGGTCATTGCGCGAGACGCGCAGCAGTTTCTCCGGGAACATGGAGACAACGACGTAGGCCCCCAGGGCCGGGTACAGTCCGGCAAAGTTGATGGGGAGGACGCTATCACCGAGAATCACTCGAAGATGCGCATATGCGTTGATTCGCCTGGTCAGCGAGTGGATCTGCTCAGCAAGATCCCCCGGGCGTTTTGGGTGGACCGTTGGGAAGACGATTCGCACAGCGTACACGACACCATTGACGAGTGGATCGACCGATAACGTCCCGTGCAATTTGCTCTTCAGCCCCCGGAGACGTTCCCCCTTGAGCATGGTGTAGACTGTGAAATTCCCATATTTTCCGCGCACGCGCTCGGTTTCCATGGCTCTGGTCGTCACCGGGATGCCCGCATCGCGTAAGGCGCGCGCCAGGGCATGCTTGTCTTGGAACGATGGTCGCTTTGCTTCTGCAGCCCTGGCCAGTACATTGGGGTCGAGACGGTCGTGCAGTGTAGGAAGAAAATGCCTCCACTTCGCCGGATTCCTGGCCGAACCGTATTCTTTGATCTCACCTGTCTTGATAAATGTCGGGGAGCGCATTGTTGTTTACTATGTGATTGTCCCACGAAAAAAAAAACAGCATCGAGACTTTGCGGCGGCTTTTCTTTTATTGATCGGTTGCATCGGTGATACCACCATGCGCAAGTCACAACTCGCGCGTTTTTTCGATGACGACATCGTCACCCCGATTCGTCAAGGGACCTACATCGAGGATACTCAGAGACTCAGGAGCAATCGCTTGAACGAGCTGGCTGAGAAGCAAGCCAAGTTCAGAGAGATGATCATGGCGCATGCCCAGAATAAACGGACCTCAGTAACCCCAAAGGGAAATCGAAAGCAACCCAATAAAGGAACCAATAAAGTCAGCACGGGCCCGCCGAAGAATCCGCAACGAGACCTTGTCAGGAATATCATGAAAAACCTGCCGAAAAACCGGGGTAGAGAACGGATTTCGAACACGTACACTGACCTATATAAAATGGCACCCTCCAAGGCACATAGACTCGCCGTCATTGAGGAGGTGAAGCACAAGTTGCGTGATAACAGATTATCACTTGCCAACCGCCAGAATCTCTGGCAACTCGTTCGGCAGGAGAATGCAAAGGGCCACCTCGGTCTGTATGACCGCATGAAACAGAACAGTTCACTTTACAAGAACGGGAAATGGATGAAGAGAAAGTAGTTCGGAAGTCTTTTTCCGGTCAACGATCGCGATCAACGGGGCGGATATAGGCTTTCATAGTAAGCTGCGATCTACTTGCGATCGTCCGGCCCAATATCGGGTCGCGATCTTCCGAAACTTGAGGGAGTGAGGGTGCATCCAAGTCCCGATCTTCTCCAGTCCCCAAACGACAGCCGTACAGCGTATCCATACACTCAACATCGCCCAGTATAATGTATAACGTCGCGTAACCCTGCAAGTCAGGGAGGCGTATCCCGCCGCGGGAACGGAAGATCGCCGGGTGCGATGGCGTATGTGGCGATCTGAGGTGTGCTACTGGGGGATCGATACACAGCTTCCGGGCGTGTGTTGAGATACTGGTAACGTATCTCTCGGCGTTCGTGTGCCTCGATTCCGGGGCTGGAGGGGGGTACATCGAGGCGACAAGGTATGTGCGATCTTCCGACCAAGTATCGGTCACAAGATCGACGTGCGGGCGCCGGTTGTTTCAATAGGTTGGGTACTTAACGAAGTATCGATCTTCCGCTACGAGTTAATGCCTACTTCCATATACTACGATATGGGTTGTAAATACGGGTACAACTGTCGGGTTCACTCTCAGGTACAAAACAGTCAGTCCTCCACGAGACCTGGTCGACATGTTTTCGTCTTTCGACTCCCAAGCCGTCGCATCTCACAGTGACGAATGGTCAAGTCTTCCACCAGGTAACTCGTGTCATGAGTGTTTCTTCCCTCTCCGCACTAGCGTTGGTGCGGTCTACCAGCAGATGCTGGCGGATGTTTCCTTCAAGAACTTGAGGAAGATGTTGAATGCCGCGTGAATGTCTCTGTCCGCGGTGAATCCACAGGACTTGCAAGCGAACGTCTTATTGCCGCCGAGCGTCTCGTGCAAGACGCCACAGTTGCAACATGTTTTTGTAGTATACTCCTCGCCCACGGCGAACACATTTTTCCCCATCCTCTCTGCCGTTTGGGTCAAAATCTCCCTGAACTTCGCGTGACCGAGACACATCATGTGACGAACGGTTTTGGTTCTCAACCGCCTGTCAGATCTCCGCGACATGTGTTTCGATCCGAATACCGGGATCACGATATTGTCGTACGTTGAGCAGAGATGATGGGCCACCCTGTAGTGGAAATCCTTGAGGATAGACTGGAACCGGGACGAAAGGCGGTCAAACGCCTGCTTCTTCCGACTGCGTTTCCTGTGGTCCTTTTCAATCTCAATTTCAGACCTGAGCTTATCCATTGACAGGAGCCTTGGATACAACTCGGTTGCAAACCCCGGCCCCAGTTCAGAAACTCCGTCAGGGGACCATACTGACCCAAATGTCCTCACCCCAGGGTCGATCGAACAGTAGTTTGAGATGGTCACTACCTTCTCTCCCTTCGCGCAGTCCGTCGGTATGGACAAGTAGAACTTCCCATTGGATTTCAGGATCTCACAGTCGTGGGTAATTGGCTTGTCGATTGCCTGACGCGTCCTCAACGGACCATGGAGACTCTTCTTGTAAAAGTGCACACCATCTCCATCAATCTTGAGACTGGACGCGCCCCTCTGGATTCGAATCGACTTGGCACCATCCGACTTCTTCCGAATCCCCATCCTGAACTTCTGGATGTTTCCATTCCTCCTGTTCGTGAGCGCGGCTTCATATGCTCCTATGAAATCCTTAACAGCGCCCTCGCGAATATGCTTTGGCGTCTCGAGGAGCCATCTTCTCGTACCTTCGATGTTTTTGTTGGTGACAAGCCGATCCCTCAACCACTGAAACCAACCTTTCTTCGTGGGAATGCTACCGACCTTATTCAAGAGTCCGACGCATTCGTTATAGGTGTACCTACATGCGTCAATCCACTTGTCAAGCACCACCTCCTGTTCCTTCGTTGGAAAAAACTGGATGCGCCTGACCCTTGTTACTTTGCCGTCTGTACTTCCTGCGACCATAAATTTTTGAGCTGAAGACTGTGACAATTGAAACGATATCGTCGACGAGTTCTTCTTCTCTTGATTTGTGTTCGTCGTTAGAATCGCAGATGATCCTAACTCCTTTCTGTGCCAGCATGAATTCGATGATTTCGAATCCGAACCGAGCAAGGCGGTCTTTGTGAGCGATCGCAATATCTGAGACGCCTCCTTGCAGTGATCGTCGAAGAACGGTTCTAAGACCTTTCCTGTTCCAGTTGAGCCCGGAACCGACGTCGGTGACGATCTGCCATCCTGGGTACTTTTCTCGCATGTACTGGACCTGTCGTTCAAGGTCATTCTTTTGGCCGCCCGATGACACTCTGCAGTAGCAGATCTGCGCTTGTTGCTGACCATCCTGAACATCCTCGATCCCATAGCGCCTCTGGCCACTGGGTTGCAGGATGAACTTGATTCGGCGATCATTCGCCCATTTGACGATCGTTTGACCGGACACCCCGAAATGTTCGGCTGCTTTGGATCGCGGGACGTATCGCATATCATTTTGATGAACATATTTGTGCCAATTAAACGCAAGTACTGATTATCATATGGAAGTACTCGTGAATCGGTCAACTGCTCAAACCCAGGACTGTTGATGCTTTGTACCCGTCCAAATCTACCCGGTACAGGTGCTCCACATACGGCTGAACCATTGCCACGTCCTCCGGGGTATGTAGGTCGCGTGTCCAATGCGAGCTCGTGAACATGGGCGGATTTGCCAGATCGATCCCCGCCCGGGTTTCAAAGAGTTGTTCGACCTCTGGCGTGTGCAACGATTCCGCCCGAACGACCGCGGTCCAGTCGATCGTGTGAAAGCCGTCGAATACTTGTGCCGACC